>JAAUYG010249690.1_pt1 | contig 15996 bp, 7 predicted proteins | sample 7278091 | NCBI WGS metagenome assembly JAAUYG01 (sample SAMN14350201, study PRJNA611818) | marine sediment metagenome | isolation source: surface marine sediment (0.6m) | place: French Polynesia: Moorea | collected 2018-08 | reverse complement strand
CCCCCCGTGCTTTTCCAACTATCCCCCACCCCCCCCCCGCCCCACCGCGCTTTTTACCCCCCGTCACCCCCGCGTCAAATTTAAAAAAAACAACGCCCCCCCCCCCCCCCCCCCCGTGGGCTCATGTAATGCACAATCTTCAGTGTTAAATTGTAACGAAAAAAGCAAGTTTAACAGAAGTCGTTTTTCTGCTGTCAGAAGTTTCAGCATGGAGCAAACATGTAAGTGGACGCATAGCTGGGTACGAAAGCATTTAGAAAAAAAATCTATTTCTTTTCATTTTCCTAATTATTGCCTTGTTATAAACAGTGAAGTCGTATGTTAAAATTGCATATATTATTTTATGCATAATGCTAATTTCTTTCGCTTCGGTACCGATTATGTTGGATATAATTAAACGCAGCTGAACATGGTTAGAAGCACCCATTCCTTATACCTCATGCACTTCCGTTGATTCGTTCCAGAAGAGCGCAAAAGAGCCGTCTTCAGATCTTGGATATGGGTATCATTGAGAAGTTACTCCTTCCACTTTGAACACAGGTACGATGCATGTATCTTCTGAGTTGTGGTTCAAGCGATCTTATGTAGATCTAGAGTGTCGTTATAACATACTCGATCACACATGCATATGGCATGTGACGGCTGTAACTCTATTACGTGTACATGTACATAACCATAACCACTTGAAGTAAATGACAATTCGCTGCACATCAGGTGCAAGGGAAGACAAACTTAAGTCTTGTCAATGGGTGAGGTGGAAAGGGGATTCAGGGGTTTCTGCGGGGCGCAGAAATCTGATGGGTGACATATGATGAGACAGTCCAGACGCTGTCACTTGAGAGGCCAATAAAGCCAAAAAAGGGGTACACCACTGACTCTTAATGCATAAAAAGAACACGCCAGCCCATGGTGGAGCGGTTTCACCAGCCTATGGTAGACCCGTCTGATGCTTCTTCATTCGACGTGGATGCATATCCCTCCAGATAAGAATAGTTACAATGCCAAACAAACGGAATTTGCTTCGAAAGGTTTTCGTTTGGTGTTTTTTTCTCTATTCCTCTTATTAATCCATTTGTCAATGAACGAGGGCCAGAGACAAATGGACAGATATTTGACGAGAGAGAGAGAGAGAGAGAGAGAGAGAGAGAGAGAGATGAAGCGATACCTCCATTGATCGCAGTCAATCCCGCTTAGTCTAAGCACATTCCTATTATCAAACCTCCATCTATTCCGTATATCTATAGCCATGGCCCCCATCAAACCCGCTTCTGGATTGAAGGTGGAAGGCGTTTCCTGCATGCAGCTATCTCGGCCACGATAAAGCCAAGACGCGTTACATTATGAGTGATGTTCGCGAGAATACGGCTCAGCCACTCAAGCTGAGCAGAAGTGTGGCCCGAGGTGTCTCTCACGTCCACATCACACATACCGACCTCGCTCTGTTAGGCCCATCCATAACACCTCTATCCCTGCAGCTACTAGCTTTACGGCTGAACTTAGGGGCTGTTAAGATTAATAGAACAAAGTTTTTTTTGCTTTTTATCGCTATCGAGTTCTGTGTGCTCGGATATGGAAGATGGGTCTAGCCGAGGCCTTAAAATTCCGAGAATACTAAGTACACGTAGACCAGTGTATTTAGAATGATGCCGTGTGTCGAGCTTATAGCGGCATGATGTCTAAACACGTGAAGGACTGCGACGATAGTTTCCGAGTACCAACGTCGTCGCCCTGGTTACAGGCAGCCACGTTGTGTTTTTTAAACAAACGACGAGAAAACTGAATCATAGGTGGTCTGTTGCTGTGTCTTCTACTGCTGCTTCACTCTCTGTTTCCCACATTGAGATTGTTCGTGGAATTACAAAAATGGGCATGCAAGCAACATGCTTGTTAAAGAGGTAGCAACAGAATGGATTCCAGATAAAATGCAACCGCAGATAAAATATAACTATAATACGCCTTCAGAGGTCAAATTACATTACAAAAAATAGGTAGTTTCAAATCGATTTGAAAAAAAAAGCCGTTTATGGTACAACACAATAGCCGTGGACTTCTGTTGTAAAACTAAGTGATAATTGTGGTAAGGGGGGCATGAGTAGCACTGCCCGTGTGCATACAATCTATAAGAAGTATTTGCTTACTTATTACCGTTTTCAGAACCCAGCAATTATTTCATACTAGCAAGTAACTAAACCTTGGGCACCCAATGGGAGTAAAATTTATCACGTGTTAAACCTTTCGTCGGTCCAATGTGGATACCATAATCCTTCTACTATTAGATCCTTATACTATCAGAACTGTTTCGCAACCTGTGGCTCGTTACTCTACTGTTTAAAAAGACAGGTTATTTCGTAAAGCATTTTCTTACTTGGTTTCGGTGATTGGTAAGTTCAATTCCTCATGGTTCTAGTTCGCCACATTCAAATCGTACACAACATGGCAATAACATTGAAACACCAGCCGGTCTACTGATTTGCATTGTTCCCCGAATCTATTGTCCTCTATGCATGTATATCCTTCTACTTTGACCACCGGGGCCTTTCCAATGCGGTAACATGCAGTTGCAGAGGCCACAATCCCAGAGCGAAATTCAGTCTTTTACACCCACATTGTATCGCGGGACCTGTGAACCTGCGACATGTATATTATGGGGCTTTTTATACGTATTAAGTATATATACAATGTATTTCGGGACTTCTTATACCACATGTGATGGAACAGAAGAATTATCGTACTGAATGGATTGCACACACTTTAGGAGTAATTTTCTCGCTTTATTGTACGTTTCAGGACTTCATTTACCCAAGGCAGCAAAAATATTTTACCAGTCTCTCTCTCTCTCTCTCTCTCTCTCTCTCTCTCTCTCTCTCTCTCTCTCTCTCTCTCTCTCTCTCTCTCTCTCTCATGAGGCATACGCTTGACTCCCACCCTTGCCATATCATCCACGGGGCATTCAGCGCCCTGTCCTTGGCCAAGATTGACCTGTTTGGCATTTGTATGGGCGCCGCTGGTCTTTCCGCACAACTGCTCGAGAACCCTTGCATGCCACCTCCCGAGTTCCAGTATCTGGGTCAGAACTCGGAGAGAAAGACACATTATTAGCGCCAAGTGGTGCGCAGATCGCAACCTTCTATTGCCCGGCGTGGTCGGCAACGTTGTTTACCAGATGATTGGAGTCACGGACCGCGTCCGTAATTTGCCCTGACAAGATTTCCCGCGGAGTTCCCAGTTGACGTACACATGCATAGACGTCTGCGCGGCGACCGCCTGGTGTGACTCCTGAGTCCTCGACTAGCGCCAGGATACAAGGGGGAACGAGTGAGGGAAACTGGGAAATAGGGATGTAATAAGTAGGGAAGCCTACAGTATAGCTAAGCGAACAGGAGCAGTAGCAGCAGCACTAGCGACAGACGGCGTAAGAATTACAGAATGACCGATAGTATTGGGACTCCCATCCCCCACCCACCCAGGCCCCTGTTAAGGACAGGCAGCTCTCAGGGCTGAACCAAGGCTGGCTTGCGACATGACTCACATAAGCAACGGTCTCCGATGTGATGCAGATGCGATCTGTTTATATCCAGAAGCTGCCACTTCATATGTCATTTGTCAGATTCGAGCATTAACATCTCATGTATACACCGCAATATGTCGCTACAAAGCAGTCCTAATCGTCCGATTCCTACGCAGTAACAAACCCTTAATGGACAATTTGGCTTTCCATAATTGAACGTGATTGAGGAAAATGACCAATATTCTTATTACAATCCATTGCAATAGGAACCGAGGTGTGTTAAAAACCGTAATATGGAAACTACCAGAAAACTCATCATCTGAAGACGTATCGTATCTGAAGACGTATACTATACGTCTTGAGATGATGAGTTTTCTGGGGTTTTTTTCGTTATTTCGTACACCTGGCAACCGTGATAATTTAAAACCCATATCCCCACTGCCGAGGTACATGTGTACTTCCCTGTCCTAGAACATGTCTTTGTGCAATGACGGAATAGCAGTTACACGTCTTGGCAAGGCGAGGAAGCCATAAATCCCCCCAGAAGACGTGTGTAGTCAATCTATATCTCCGTGGGGATGAGGAGCAGTGCGTCTGGGGCCCATTCTCAGCCTCGGGCACCATAAACCGCGACAGAACGACAGCGCTGAGCGCTGGATTTTTGCGATTGCCAGCAGATGATCGGCGTGCCACGGCGACCTTGACAGGCCAGGTGTCAACCCATTTCCTTCAAGATACGCACGCCACGGTCATTAGATCCTTCCATTCCTCAGAGCGCACCAGGCACACTGTCGATTCTGAATGCCTAGCTGTTTGTGAGCAGAGGAAAGAAGGCGACGCGGAGAGGAGGGTGTAACGCGGAGGGCTTTTTTTTGTGATGATGGTTTGATTGAGCAGTTCTATGAATTGCCGTATTTGTGTACCCTTTTTTTGCAATTACCGGTAACAGGGCGTAACACGGGAATTCGCCGCCATGGTTGACTTCTTTATCATTACCAATTAGCCATATGCAAAGTTTCTGTTTACAAGTCTCCGTAGACGAAGAAATGTCCATTTCATAGTCTTTGCTAGTCATGTTCCGCAAATACTTCACCTTTTTCATTAGATATTCGATAACGTAAATGTATCTTTGTTCGGATAGATTATGGAATGTTTCTAGGTGTCCTTAACATTAATGTTTAAAGCATTCTTCCAGCACAGCTGGAATGTTATTATTTACGCCATAATAGCATTTTCTGCGAAAGCGACCTTTATCTGTATGCTACATGTAGTTTGTACTGTCCCTAAAGCTGTATTGTCTCCACTCTATTTCGGTCAATGCACCTTGACATATTAGAAAGCAGGGAAGCATAACGGTAAAAAACATTGCCGCTGGCCATGATTGGGATGGTGATATTTTATTCCAATACGAATACATCGGTACTATGTGATTGGGGAAAACAAGCACTGCATTTTTGGGGATTTTTATTTTTTAAATTCAAACCGCTTAAATCCAATGGTTTTTACATTTCGCTCTTCTACTCTACCTACACGTACCTTGCAGTAAGAACACAACAGAGATCACAATTTCGTCAACAATATCATTCCAAGCCAGTTTCTAATAATGCCATACATGTACCAAGAAAAAATAAATAAATAAATAAATAAATAAACCTGCATTCAACATAGATTCATAAATGCATAATCTACTTGTCTAATACTTCCAATGTGTCACTCCACAAAATTGCTGCTCAATCATTTTGAGATAGAAGTCCCTATGTACTGAAGAGGCTGTGTGGGGACATGTGTATATCCGGCCAAATACGACGGCCTTGTTTATTAAAAGAGGAATGCTATCTTGGAAAGATACATTTAGCTCCAGAACTCCTATTCTTATCCATGTCAGCGCCTAGATTGTTAATTTAAGTCCAAAGTAGAAAGGTACTTTGGAGAATTCTATCCCCGGAAAACTAATTGAGAGGACACACAGTGACCCTTCACATCCATACCGGTCAGCCGGCGGCCAGGCGTCTTATCCCCTACTTCTGCCGACCCATCCGTTATAATCCAAGGTGAGCAAACGGACACGAGTAGCTTCGGATGTCGCCCATATTTGTCAAAGCAGGTACCCGGCCGAGGCACAACGCTATCACATGGTGATATCAGTGGTGGAGTCGAAATACCATAGAACGTTTTCATGAAAAGCAAATTGACGTGTACGATCCTTGTGCGTGTTTTGTCATGATATGTACATGTATGTATACGCAAGTACAGAGAAAACACTATCCTCGATTTTCGGTAATGAATAGATTACACTTATGATGCCTCAGAACACCCTTGGATGAATCAATAATCGTGTTCTTAAGTTTTTTTGTCCCATACTGAACAAGATACAAGAGTAACTAGGGATAAACCATTTTAACAAAATCAGATGAATAGGTACGGTATTAATTTAATAGACTTTAGAATGTTGAACCCTCTCGGACAATGAGCCCTATTTTAAAGTTTGAATGTCATCAGGCAAATTTCATTTTATCCCTCCATAATATTAGTTCCCTTCCCTGGCAGAAATGTTTGCAGATACAACTAAGCACGAACATGTGAAGAAGCACGTTACAAAACAAGTGGAAACATTGCATGCCTACCTGTACGAAAGTGTATAAAGTATATCGTGTGCCGTTTAATTGCGCATGTTTCTCCACGTGTACAGTGTACACTGTGCACATCTGCTGTCTGTGTCAGACACAGGTGCGTGTACCTTTCATAGCGTTAGACAAACACATGCATTTTTGCTCTAGGCGATACACTGTATTGATGGGGAAGCTCGCTGTACTGACTCAGTGACGCAAAGGTTTCAACTGCAAAGTGGTAGAGGTACGATGTAGATGTATGCGTATTAGGTAATGCTCTGTTCTTGTTTCGACATGTTCTGGCGTGCTGATAAAACATGCGTGAGCAAGGCAAAGTGGAAGTGACATATATTTGACAACAATATAACTTGTATATAGTATATATCTTCAATAGCATTTTGAAGATTTTTTGTTTGTTTTTGCATTGACAAAAACATTAGCCCTTTCACCCAAACTTACCAATGCGTTATAATTCCAAGACATTCTGTTATCATTGGGCGGTGTAATAGATTCAAAGTTCTCTAACATTTAATGAATATATCGACTTCACTTGGGCCTACCCAATGTTTTAGGTGCCTTGTCTTTGACCGCCATAAGCATACTATCCAATTTAACAGCAATTGGCCAGACTTGACTCCCGGTCCAGACAAAGTAATCAGGGTCTTTTGACTCCGGAAAACTGGTTCGTCCATACGTCCAAACCATCAGGCACAAGGCACACACAGAAACGACCCACATCCGACATCATTTGATCCACCCCATCCCGAGTACCTCGGGGAGCAGATAGATAGGGTAATTTAACAACCGTTAAGCTTCCGTGTCTACGACCAAAATTGACGAAAATGGACCAATTCTACAAGACAGTCTAAACTAGATCGGAAGTGGAATGACACTACTTTTTATTCACCCCTGATCGGCAGTCCAGCGTTTCAGACAAATGATACAAAGACAGGATCGGCTTTTTAAAACCACCATTATTACTAGATATACATGTACTGATATCTAATGTACGTGAGCTATCATAGCATCGGCTTATAGCGTTGACACACTCACAAAATCTGTAGAATCACATAGTTAAATTTATTACTTTTAGCCCCGATTCAGAATTATATTACCAAGTATAACACCAAAAAGCAGACGGCAGCTTGTATTTTACAAAGGCACATGCAGGTATATCAGCTTGCTGTAGTTTTGATACCAACGTCACTAGGAGATATTGACGCCGCAGAAAGTATAGGCCTACATGTACGTGTATCTTTCCTTTCGATTCGATATATCGATGGCTTTATCATGTTTCGGCGTTACCGATATAAATATTTAATTGACGTCTGAATTACGTAAATTGCACTCAACAGCGAGAAGAAAAACCAGCCCAAATATGATGCTATACACAGTGAGAACTTCTTATAGCTGTACGCATATCAGAACAAAAGGCAATTAGATAAACGTGGCAATTAGCATTTGCAAAACTGTGCAATATTTTTTACTGCTAAAATATGCTGACAAAATGTTGCCATGTGTAATGTATGTATGTGCACCAGACCTCACCCCCACCGACCCCGAACGCGACCAACACAAGTACTTGAAGCTTAAGATTTTTTCTGAACTCTGGCCCGGGTCTTAAAGTATGCGTAACGGGAAGAAATGCTGGTTCCAGCTGCTGGATTTCTATCATTTTCCCGGTGGAATCATTCCCCGACACACTCCGCAAGCGTCCGTGGTGGGAAGAGCTGTAAATCGACAGAGGGCAGAGCACGGCTTCGGTGGGAATGCTAAGTCAATGTTTGCCTGAGGCTTTGGGGTTTACACTGCAGATTTGAACGAAGACGGGCGACCCGGGTCATCGATAGCAATTATCCATCAGACAACTGGCTTCTTGTTAACTGGTAAGCAACGAAGCCTTGGAACTGGTCTGCGCCAGTCCTCGGGCACTCACGTTCCTGCCAGATGTTGTGTCTGTATCCATGGATAAAACAAACATGTGGCACTTTGTCACCTCCATCTCCAGCTTCACCCCCAACTCTCTCATTACTACAAAACATTCTCTTAACAACACTTCTTTTTTTCTTTTGTGCCAATTAATCTCTCTTTTCGTGTTAACTACCTTGGAGAGCTGGATTGCTCACATCACGTAACTCCACGAAGGCCTTTCTCTTTCACGTGTTTGAACTGTATATCCTTTCCAGATATTTTTGGATCCATTGTTTGTGGGTGTCTCATGACATCCCACTCACAGACTCTTATTATTATTCTGAAGAAGTTTAAGTAGGCTTCTTCGCTTCATCTGCGTTTGCTTATATTTTTGGTTTCTGAACAAGAGTTTGGTTGTGTTTTTTCTTGCTTATTTAGCCATGTTGTACTTCTAGCTCGGCTTGACTGTCAGGCAGAGCTAACGGATACCGAGACTGCGGCGTTCGTCCGTCGTCGGTTAAAATAAAAATTTCTTAGAAACCACTGCACATATTGATGTCAGATCTATAGACTTGTTTCACCGTATCTCTAGGCACGTTTTCACGTCTTCAAAACTGTTTGAATTTTGATCATATTTTATGAATATGCATGCCAGGTAGCATGTCAGGTAACATGTAGGTAGCCACCTATGTGGTTGCTTCAATGATTATGAATATCTACCCTTCCGAAAGTGGATTCAGTCAATTTCTACTGCAGGCATTTCAAATGCTTTGGGCACTAGATGAAGCCTTGGTCCTACATATACGCCCTAGTGATATTAGTGGATTGCTCATACCACCCCCACCCCCCTTTGCAAGCAGAGAAACTACAGAGGGTGCAACACATACATGTAGCTCTCAGAATCACCAGTCGAACGCCAAATACCAACATATTACAGGGGTGCTTAAGTCCTTCAACTGGCTCCCAAGCAATCGTCGCATAGAGTACAAAACATTACTGTTCTGACAGCATACACGTACCAGGCACTCTAAAGGAGAAGCACGGGCTTATATGGAAGATCTGGTCAGGATATATACTGATATACATGTGCCCCCAGCAGACCACTAATGCCAACACCGCCCTTCTGCCTTGAAGTTCCGTGCAGCTGTACAACTTCTTACGGGAAAAGAGAATTCCCAAGGCAGCCACTGTGTTGTGGCATACATTGCTTTTCCTATTAGACTATTAGATTTCCTAAGGAATTCAAAATTCACATTTTGATCAGGGGTGTATTTAAACTCAGTTTATCTAGTTTCACTAATTAAACTTATATCACTGCTGTTTGCATTTTGTTTGTAGGCCTGACCTTTGAGCATGTCTGGAACATGAAAGGGTGCTATATAAATGTGGTAATAATACAGTTTTGATTATTTTTAGGTGTCATTAACACAAGAGTATATAATGGACAGAAAAGTAAATGCCAAACGATATCAGCCCCGAAACTAGTAAGCGAATACAGACATCAAAATTTAAATACACGCCTGGAACTGTATTTCCAAATACTGGACGAAGATTTTCAAAATTTACGTTTTAGATGTTTGGTGTGAAGTTTCTTTATTTTCAACGCAGGACAGGGTAAAAGTTTCTAACCAAAAAAGCAAATGTTAAATTTAACATTTGAAGCAAATGTTAAATTTAACATTTGAAGGTAGATTGTCACATTGTGTATTGGATAGCTTGAGAAATCAGACATTGGCCTAGCATCTAACTGCCTAGTAAATGCCTTAGGGCTTAAAATATTCAACATGGGCGCTTTTGTTTGAAAATAGGCCTGTAACTCAGAAACACTGATGGTTTGGAGAATTGGATGTAACTCTACCGAATACCTACTGACCAAAACTCTGTTGAGTGACATTTGGGCCAAACGGAGAGTCAAGGCCACTGGGCCTATTGTTAAGTGCACTCAGCTCTTATAGCTAACTGCGAAAGCAAGCCCTGCATAACCTGCGTTCTGCATTAATGTTCTAATTGTTGCGGTAAACCATTTTAACAATCGTGTGATTAAACATACATGTACATATGGTTGCATACAGATTTACAGGGTAGAAACGTTCTTTAAAACTTCATGAGAAATACGAACAATCTTGAAATTAAAGACACATACATGTTCATGTATTCTAACCCTGTGTTCCATCAGTACATAATTTAATTTACTATTAGCATTAACCAGCTCAAAATTTAATACATTTCCCTGTTCCCTTAGACGTCCCCATTTGATTCATTCCACAGCGAACGCATGTAAGTAATTCTGTATGTTTCCTATATCCTAGATACCCAAGCAACACCTTTTGCTCCTTTGGACTTGATAATAATAAAACGAATGTAAACAACTTTTACAGTGATCGATTTACCCTTTTAAATCTGGATTAAATATAAATTAAATCGGGATTATTGTGATACATTGTCCTTCAGAATTTTTAATTACTCTTAAAAGTCTAATTTCATTAAGCAATTTCTTAGCAAATTGCATTACTCTGAAAGTTAACTTAAGCATCAGTTTCGATTTCAAAGTTACTGTACTGTAAATTTCTATATTTTGATATCTATTTGCTTTATTCATGCTAATTAAAACTCTTTCCAGAAATATCCCGATCCAAGCAACACCAGTTACAAGAAAATATAATATTCTCCCAGATACATGTACATGTAGGCTATGATGATGTAGGCCTACTACTCGCAGGTCTCAGTTACAGAAGATCCAATGCAGTAAGGTAAGATCGTCCCTTTGAATTCTGATATTGTGTATTCAGTTAATGTTACGTGTCACCATCTGTACGGTTTCACCATGCGTAATATAAATGGTACATGTATAGATTGGGATCATCTAATATTTGAAGAGTAGGCAATATCTGTAGGCCATATGTTGAAAGTTCTGATCTGGTATGAATAACTCGGGCGTGAAACAGAGCTATCAATGAATGCCAATATCCAGATGGTTTTGGATCGGGGTTGCATCTAGGTAGTATACTGCTCCAGTTGTAGCGTTGGAGCAGACATGCACGGTACCTGTAGTTGCAATGTTGTTCCATATGTGCAGTCTTATAACGTTGGGCCAACTGTGTGGGCCGCATCTAAATATCCCCTGGGATTCTGGTCGTTAATGCGCTGTTTTTATTACCGGAATACAATCCAAGCTGAGGCGGCCTGCTTACAGAATTCATTACTTGTGATCTAAAGTGTGCAGACCGACCGCTAATCTAAATGTAGCCAACGCAGTGGAACTCTTATATTAAAGACAAGTTTAGGGGCCGTGGATATGTGGCTTTTAGTGGCCACACAGGTACAAACCAAACAGGACGGATGCAAGAGTAGACGCGGGACGTTCTGTCATTGCATGCTGTCCCTGCAGACAGGCAGGTGGCCTTCCATGGAGAAAATCCTTATTAGCTCAGCTAAGCTGTCAGCTACATGTACATATGTTGAGAGTTTAGTCTGGCACCTTTGTTTTTCACATGACGTTGTGCATAGAAAATGATCTGGCAAGAGACGGGATCCTAAAGGATAGCGAATTCGTTGTTGTTTCTCTTTATTCTATTTAATATTTGAGCTGCTATACTTCAGAACTATGATTCATATCAGAAGATAAATGTGATGTATCGAGAACGCAACACATGGTGAGGGTTTATATTTGATCCTGGCAGGTCAAATATCATGTATCGCGTAAATCAAGTGTCGCAGCATATATTATTCATGAAGAAAATATCGAAATTCGACATTGGGTTGCCTTGCGAGACATTGCACTGCCGAATGCAATGTCAGTGATGCTTCATAGTCAGTGGTGTTATTTATTTTGGGACAGATGAACTGACTTGCGTGCAGCAGCGGTCGTTGGTTTTATATTTAGTTAAGCTTATATAGTGCAAACTACAATGTGCATTTATATCTGTCTAGCACTGTTAACATCCCCGCCCTTTAGACATTTGACATGACATCACTCATTACAATAGTTCTGCTCACATGGCTCGTCATACTGCATCAAGTTTCACTATCATGGTACTTGGTGAGTTTATCAATATGAACATCTGTCGGGCTGTCGGAAGTAAGAAGGAAACATATGATGCAAGAGGCATCTGAGCGGAAAACACCTCATTAGCCATGGGAGACAAACGACACATTTTATGTAGTCGAGGCGGGCTAAACCAACAAAGACTAAGCCATCGCTGTCAAGGCATTGTCGCGCGGAAAAATGGTCGAACACAGTGGGGCCTTTGTCTAGCAAGACAGGCCACGGGATGGGGGGTTTAAAGCTCTATCGATTTTATGGCAATGAAGACCAAACGGGTTAAGACGGTCTAATTTAGCAGGTTTTTGCACAGTGGAAAGTTGAATTAATGTAGCCATGGAAGATTCTCAAGATTCTCATAATTCTTAATAAGGAATGTTATATATTGTGAGTACAAAATCAGAAAAATAAAATCAAAAACAAACTTTAGAAATACATGTATACTAGTATCACCCATAATATTACCAAGAATACCAGACGCGCTGCAGATACATGCCCATGTATTCATCGTAGCTGTACAGTTGTTCATGGCTGGTAGCTTTGTGTCGTGGTACATCTGCTTTAGAAGCCTACTGCAGGTGTATCTGTGTAAATAATTGTCAATGGGAGCTCACATAGAGCTTTTTCATGTACATGTACATGGATTCGAAAAAGCCATATTATGTAGAAAACAAGATCAGAGCATACATGTATATCGAAGATATATTGTAGGTTTGAGAAAAGCGTATATTCAAGGATTGCAACTGGAAGCAGGAACAGCTTTGCGTGTCACCTTTTAACAATTAACGCACTCGAACAGTGGTTGCATTGTATATCAAACACACTAGAACGTATATTAATATTTCGAAATGGACGTAGGACGCAGACTCAATTAGGGCACATTCAGTATTCTACAAAAGAACACTTCGGGTAAATTTAGAATATCTGCAGGCATGAAAAGATATTATTGAGCAACTAAACAGCAGTAAATGTTAAACCTGTTTGAAAATGTTAAGGCAAATCAGAAACCAATTTACAACCAACAACTACTTCTGTTTCGACATACAATATGGTGTACTGTTTCGGCAAGTACTGTTATACTAGTACATGTACGTATACGTATGTGCGAATGTAATACTATATATTTCGTACAGTTACATATACTCATGCCAACGAACTAGGGCATTGTTTTATTTAAAACAACTACTGTGTTGTATTTTTATTTTATTATTAAGTATATTTAAACTAGATTTAATATAGCAAACTATATTCCACAGATTATACCGGTTTATAGAGGATTTTGGCACGTACCAGTTACCTAACCATATGACAATGTTTAACTGTCACGTTTTCCCTTTGGGAAACATTATCCAGCGTGTACTATACGCATGTAGTTAAAATCTTATTTTATTTGGGTATACCATTCTCACAGTTCCTGACATGCATACAAGTACACGTATAAGTGCTTCATCAATGGACAACAATCATTTTCTGTCTCCAGTTACTGTACCTAGGCTTTGGCTACATGTAGTTACTCTGCTAATCTAAATCAACCATTTCTAATTCATATCAAGTAGTACATACATCGTACATCAACCGATCCATAACAAAACGACCGCCACCCCACCCCCTGCACGAATCTGGACAAATGTAGCGTTGTCCAAACTCCGTGAGTATACGAATATTTTACTTGAAATTTGAATACTGACATAAAGTCAATAATCTGACCTTCTTAATTTGCTAAAAAAAACCTGACTCCCACACCCAAGTCGAACTTAGGCTTCATATTTTCGAGAAATCCAATTCCAACACGTATGCTTGCGTCCATGTACTTCTGAGAAAGGCAGCATCGGCGTTGGTTCCTGATTTCATCACCATAGCCCTACTGTGTCATTTTGATTAAAGTCCAAATTCCGCGCTTGAGTGCCCCCAAAGTGATTTTCATGTACTACTCCAAATTTCTGCTTCAAGTTACACGAGAAAGCTGAGCATGAAAAAAAAAATTCAAAATGTTAACGTTGAGGCAGCAGGGGGGATGTTTTTAACCGAAACGTGAACGAACTTTTGACACTTGAACTGCTGGGTGACATCCCGATATTTTTACCCAAGATTTACGGCTACGTTTTTCAGAAGGGGGATCCTGCATGGTGTCAGTTCCCGACTCCAATAGCATTGTCTTCGCCATCGGCGACACCTGCGATGTCCCTGCTACCCTGCCACCTGGCGCTCTAGCTGTCACCCATCCGTGAATCGATGAGACTGTCGTAAATTCTATCATCCTTGCCTACCGATTGAACCTAATGCCGGGATGGCAACTCCACCAAATAAACCGTGCATAAAACAATGGTTCGAACCTGACCGCTTAACAGTTGGCCTGTTTAGCAACGGCTCTTCATGAAATCCCATGCAGAGAACGAACCGTAAACTGGGTAGAAATCTGATTTATCTGGCACAGGAGTACATGTAAGCCTAGAAGGCGAAGCGAATCACGCGCAGCCATCAATTCTGCACAGTAGCGTACTCAGGTTTCTCGTGCTTCTATACCAAAGGCAGGATGATATCTATTACAGCATATTCATAGATTGTGGACAATTTGCAGTAAATTCCTTGCGGAAGCTGTGCTTGTTTCGTTTGTAAATACAGCTATGATACATGCATATGCATTTTACTCGCCTTTCTTCTCTTCTACAGGAACCAGAGAAAGCGCTAGCTATGTGCATGTGGACAGATTTTATTGTTTAAGTTAGAGCCCAAACTAAATATTGAGTAACGTTTGAGAGAGAGAGAGAGAGAGAGAGAGAGAGAGAGAGAGAGAGAGAGAGAGAGAGAGAGAGAGAGAGAGAGAGAGAGAGAGGAGACTGTGTCGACACAGTGTCAAAGAACCTCTGCCAGTAGCAATATTTTTAAATCGGAGTCGATTGGACGGAATTGCAGAAAGCGATGTCTGAAGTAAGGCCAAAGAGGTCGCAGAGGTCCTTTGTGGAGAACTGACGTAATTTCATACCTCATGTCTCAGGCGGACCGGTAACTGGGCGAAAATGAATAAAAATGGAATGGTCTCCACGTTTGAACGACTCGAGGAGAATTCAATCACGACCACCCTCTTAATACGCCGTAGAATATTATGAAAAGGGGACCTTCATTGATTTACTCTACAAAAGGCCGCTGACCGAAGAACGCTTTTCATTTTTTTTCTCCAAGGACAAATGTTCGAGGAAGTCAAATGTGATCAATTTTAACAAAGTATTTGACAGGTTTAGCTTTTTTGTGTTCTCCCTGTATGTATTCATCTGTCTTGTTCAGCATCGAAATTCATGCGATTTTATCGTGCACGGTGGCCGAAATGTAACACGTTCGGCTTCAGATAGATGAGTCGTGAGTTCGAAACCTGTCCAGTTAGTTTGGACTCATTGTCTGCGCGCTGCTTGACCCACTGTAACCAGCCATCGCTTGTGCAGCAATAGTATTTAACCTGTCAATTAATTTCATCACAAATGCATTGGCAGTATCTTCACGTGCATTAACAGTAATCCACACGGTTACAAACCGAAATCGGGTTTCAGAGGGAAGTCTTATACAAAATGTATATACGTTTACGTCAAGCAGAACTTTTGCATTCGATCCACATGACAAACAAATCTCGCTGCCACACATCTGAGCATCGCTGCCTTACGGCTTCGTCGTCGGTTGGTTTAAAGTTTTGTCAGCTCCATGCGTTAGTTTCCAATTTCCGAGTCAATGAGATCCCGGATTTCTTTTGTCATTTCTCCCAGACTTTCGGTCCAGTGTGTTTGGCTTGACAGACTCTGCATGCAGGCAAGCAGTCTAGAAACGGCCGGGTAGGTACGGCGAAGGCAGAAGCCGGGTACAGAGCCTTGCCTCTACTTGGGGACAGTCAGTCAGTCAGTCACTAAGCGACACGACTGCGGGGACAGGGGACCATGTCT
>JAAUYG010114774.1_pt1 | contig 15996 bp, 11 predicted proteins | sample 7278091 | NCBI WGS metagenome assembly JAAUYG01 (sample SAMN14350201, study PRJNA611818) | marine sediment metagenome | isolation source: surface marine sediment (0.6m) | place: French Polynesia: Moorea | collected 2018-08 | reverse complement strand
GTCTGTTATTCAAGTCAATAAAAAAATACAGGACAAAGTGTGTCAACGCCAGTAGCTTTTGTTATCAGTGACACTAGGTGTAACTATCAGGAAAAAGACATAAAATGGCAATTATATTAAAATTATAATTTTCACATACTGTGGTCATTTTCCATGGAATTGCCCATATACATGTACTTGTGTGAGCCATGTGTACATGCATACAATTTATGTAAGTTTCCTTTATTTTCTCAGCTGCGGATGCAGTGCGGAATGACAAGATTGCAGAGCTTCTACAGTCACGACAGGAACATGACATGCGCCAGCTGGACACAGCCGTGAACGAATTCCGCTTTTTACATCAGCACCCATCCAGTCGCCGGGAGTGGGACCTTTACGATCCGGAAGGGTTGAAGAAGGACAAGCCAGCTCGGGTCAGCGATGACGACCCGCGATGCGGAATATCCAGCATGCAGAAGTTCGAGGGTGAGGATCTGAACAGCAAGGCTCGCAACAAATACCAAAGTGAACAGATGAGAGGCTGGGCTGCGCAGCAGATGCGAGAGAAGAAGCAAGCCGAGGAGAATCAGAAGAAAGCAGATCAGTTGTATAACCTAAAGATGAAGGAGCTGGATCAGAGAGCGCAGGAGTTACAAAGTGCAGAGGAAGCCTGCAGAAAAGCAATCAATGATGCCACTAAGGATTACAATGCTGCACTAGTAAGTACCCTGACGTTGCCAGGGAGCACTTTCTCAAAAAGTCTTTAGTCCAGTTAGTTCTCTTAAGCAAGAAGAAGACAATCATTGCCACTGTGATTAGTCAAACTTAAGTTAATTTATGGAGTCCAGACTAAAGCTTTTTCCAGAAATCGACCCCAGAACATGTGGAAAGCAGGTAAGTTGCTAACTATCTGCTTTTTACAGTACGTGCACAGTTTATGTCAACTCGTGGTGATAGTGATTTGTTAATCTGTTTAGACCATTTCTGACTTAGTCTGTATTGACTACAATTTCATGGAATTGGTATTGAGCTTGTTACAATGGGTCATTTGAAAATTCCAAATAAGTGATGGATTTGGCTTTTTCATCTGCAGTAAATGTATCATGCTTCAGGCAAGGGAGAATGCAGCGAAGCGTGACCTCCAGAAACGTCAGGAGATGGATGACAATGCCACTGAGATGGCCAATCACATGTATGGTGACCTGTTGACAGAGAACCCTGCGGTAGCACAGAGTGCATTTGGGCCACATCGAGTTGTTCCAGACCGCTGGAAAGGCATGTCTCCAGAACAGCTGGCTGATATCAAGCGAACTCAGGAGCAACAAATGAAAGAAAAGAAGGTACGACTGCTAATAGCATTTGAAGTTATTATTAATATATTTTTTATAAAATTTGACGGAATTAACATATTGTCACCATGAATAATTTCAGTCATTATAGAGCTGTGTTGCTCATAACCATTTCCGATAAGGACAACCCTGTGGGGGTATGTTTTAACAAATGACATCATGGTAATTTGCTCGGGGATGCCCCCACTCCCTATATACATGTAGACCTTGCCTATACCATTCCTGTTAGTCCCCTCGGCTGAGCCTCGACAGACCGAGAGAGGACCTTAACCTGTACTCGTGGGAGGGTAGGACACGGGTAGTATGACTGTAGGGTCATAATGGCTGAAATTTCCTTCTCATGCTGACAATATTTAAGTCTCTTTGAATTTATAAATTGATCAGACACTTAATTTGAAATTTCAGCCATTTATATACATGTTATATATGCTGTACCACACAGTATGTACTTATGGGTTAGGAAGCCACACTTCAGACTGGAACCCGTCACTTACTTGGAAGAAAAAAAGAGCAGGAGAGGGAAGGTACAGCACATAGTGTGATGCCCCCGATCCTGATGATCTCCTTGGCATCTGGCAGGTGGCTGGTGCCACTCCCATCTGATCACTGCTGATAGGACAGAAGTAAGGTGGAGAATCTGACCAGCAGGGGTAGAGAAAAGAACCCAGGAGTGTGGGAAGGGGAGAGTGCTAACCAAAAGAATCGAGTACCAGGCCGCACTCGGTGGAGCGAGAACGCTACTGACCCTCCCAGGTCTTCCCCTGAGCTCTTGTATCCCAACTGCTTCATGTACACAGTCGTTGCTCAGAGGGATAAGAGGAACATGGAAAACAATGTGAAAGGCGCATGCAATGTGTGGGGAGACAACGTTTGTAAATATATTTGCCGTTATTGTTGTCTCAAAAAGCATTGTGCAAACCTACAGGGTACCATGTAACCACAGGGAAGTCCACCCCACCAGCACATAAAATGCATTTTACTATGATCACTCATCTTAACCACTGAGCATGCTGAGGTGTTGTGTACCTTGCAGATATATACATGTACACAGAGCTCGAATGGGACTAATGAGCTGCATTGTCCTCAAAATCCTTCTAATTCCCACCCCCCTGCTTTGTTCAGATAATACATCACCATCGTGTTGTCTGTCTGAATAAGAACATGCTGGCCACACAGTGCACTCCGGAATCGATGCAAGGAAAACTGTCATCATTTCCAAATAAATTGATATGGAGAATCAATTGTTCCTGCATCCAAATGCCACAGGTCATGTGGTGTCCACACACAGCTCCCCACCCATGCTGCGAGGCATCCATGGTCACAGTGTGTGTGGCGAATGTGTGGTGAAGAGGGACACGCAATTTAAGCTCGAGGGATCTGCCCCAAATTCCACAGCATCCCGGAGCACCGGACAACTGAGAGGAATCACCTTGGTTAGCTGATCTGTCCTTGAGTCGTAGTGACCTCCCAGGTGGATGGAGAAGGCGGAACAAGCGTAGTGGGACGAAGGGCATGGCAAGATACCATGAGCCCCGTCACTCTTATGAAGGCTCAAGCTCACACTGTGGTTAACACCAGGATATCTTGCGCTACTTACACTATTGCTTCCACTCTGGCCGATGGAGGATACACAAATCCTCAATGTAACCTAACCCCATACAATTCCTCTTAAGTGTGTATACACAGTCATGCCTTATTAGCGGTACATGTAGTTTGTTATGTAGGTCTAACTGTATGGCTAGGGGTACATTGTATAGCAGGATATCATTGAGGGGCATGACATTTATCACACGCTTATAGTTCGCATTGTCAACGGAGTATTTCAACAAGAGGCGCTGTAACAGCTGAGGAACTCTGTCTTTGGGAGAATGAGTGGAGAAAAAAAAGCCATAGGAACCCTGGAACATATCTGCTGCTAAGAAAATCGCCGTTTGTTGGGATTGGCAGTATCCTGGAAGCTGCGGGAATAGATCTGTGATTCCTGAAAGTCAACAAGGTGGGCAGGATGGGGAGGCACTGAAGTGGGATCGCCGATGATCGGGATCACCAGTGTCGATACAGGCAGGGATGGCTATCCATGGCATAGGGATCCCAGGGGGAGTACACCAGGTGATGACACAGACGGCTGTGATACATTTTGTACATTATTCATAATAAAATCAGTTCATCTCATAGTGCACTTTAAAATCTACTGTGTGTTTTCTTGCTCTACCATAGCCCAAGACATCCTCCACCCTTTATTACACTCGACATGTGTTGATCAGGCCTCCCAAATGGAACAGCACCTGGGTGAGCAGAAGGGCCGACTTCTTCAGGTTTATGATGAAACCGAGAGCGAAGTGGAGCGTAGCCTGATATTTCATGTCATAGCTAGAGACCTGAGATAAAGATGCCTGAGTGTGGAAGATGTCTTCCAGATGGCTTAGAAGAGCCCCTCAAAGACCCTGTATGGCGATGTCGTTTAGATGCTGGAGGCCCCTCCCTGTAGGACTGTACTCATGGTACTAGGGCAGGAGTAGAGGAAGGGACAGTCTGCTGTTGTGATTGGCTGCCAGCCCTTGGAGGACCTGAGTGCCCAGGCTTAGTGGATGAACCTGTAGGAGCAATGCGACTGGTCCATCTGCTCAAGGCTACAGGCTGCACACTCTATGTAGAACATGAAATCCCCTACAAATAGACTTGTGCAACCATATGGGGCCACTAAGAGCTATGGTCGTAGGAACTGCCAACCATGACAGCCTGACGAATCCATAACCATGCACGTGAGGCCCCGATAGCTGTAGATGCCCCAGCCAGAGAAGTCTTTCGAGACACCTGGAGGGCATTGTGCATTGGAGTGTACTGCACGATGGACCGGGTCTGAGAGCTGCTGTTCCTTAATAACTTGTTCCCTTGATGACTGAAGATCTCTCAGTGTGAGGCAGGGATCGAAGCCTGAGTGGTCGACCTGGGATCAGTTAGAGACTCAGAAACACCGACTGAAGAGCCAGTTGAGTTGACACAGTAACGAAATCAGAGCAACCGACGAAGGCAGCACAGTTAGGGATTGGATCCCAACTAATGACTTGATGGCATGGGAGGGCCTAAAGCATGAAAAAGTCTGGACGATACAAGGTGACAAAGCGACGTCAAACCATACCTCTTGAGATCCAGAATTTGGGTCACTCTCAGGAGGGACATCAAACTCTCCACTCTGATCAGCTAAATCCCGGCCTAACTGAGCCAAAGATCCATCAATAGTCTTTTACCCATGGTTTTCCCCCTTGTCATAGAAGAAGGCGAACCCTGCCCCTCCCCCCACCCCTCAAAAACAAAAAAAAAAAACCCTAGACATTCTTAATTCACCATTATCCGACATAAAAGTGGAATCAGTGAAATTACCAGTTTGTTTACTGGTAAGGGATTGCCGCTGAATGGAAGTGGGGCCATGGAGAAATGCTGTCATCCAGTCAAGATCTAGCACAATGACCTGATGATGGTCACCCAGCATGTCTCCAAGATGCTTCAGTCCAGCTTTGAGGGAGGATACATTATAGTTACAGGTGCCGGAAGGACTGAAGGGTCAACATTCCACATTCCCAGGCGAATCACTCATAATTGCATATATATGTATTGTCATAGAGCAAAAACAGTCACAAAATGAAAGGAAGTGAGGTGGTACGGCCTAGCAAGAAAAACATCGTTCATGTGGGTCATGATGGGGAATACGGGCCTTACACCCTACAGTACAAATGTAGTGCATTTTTATAGGCCTTCAGCATTTGTGCTTGATTGTTTCCCAGCCCCTTCAGGGATTTCACCATCGCCATCAAGGAGAAGCCAGGCCAACCAAAATCCAAGGGATCATAAGATAGAGCATATTCTTAGTCAGTACAAAGTATTCCAAGAATGGTACTGGTAGTAATATAAAAAAATACTTCCCAGTGGGTTCCAGACGGGACTGAAAGCCAGTGTGCAGAAGAAAATCCAAGTGAGTGATCAACAGACAACATGGCAAAACACAAACAAGGGTGTGTACACTCAAGTAGAAGCAGTCAGTGCTGCAGAGGTTGAGGCTAACAGGAATATGGTACACACATACAGCGGGGGCATCGGAGTGTTCCCAAGTGAATGGGATCCTAGCGTTTGTCAAAATGTATGCCCACTTACCGTTTCGCTTTTAGGGAATGGTTACAATTTTCATTGCTGGTGGCACTGAAGGGTTATTACTACCCATTATTATTACTCAATTATATTTTTAACTTGTGGCAATGTCTGGAAACCACCCTTCAGAGGCACTATACAACGGAAGGGATATATGGAAGCTAAAGTAGGAAGGCGGTTTACAATAACTAATAATACTAAAATGTAGTTTCATATTCCACAAGCTAAGTGTACAGTGCCTAAATAGTTGGACAAAATATTGCGTGTTAAATGCGTGTGATGCAGGATAGATTTTTATGCACTGTGTCAACAATAAACTTACTGGGATGCAATCGTCCTTGTGAATGTCTTTGAATAATAAAAAAAAAACTTACTGGGTGAGTGGTTAGGTGATGATGGAGTCATCAAATTATTGTAATATTTAGCGAAGGGTTTAGTTAAGTTCACTCTTGTGAGAGCATATGTCTCGATCTGGGATAAGAGGTAACTGGTGGGTTTCCAACTTTCCACATATATGGACCTGCCTGACAAACTTTACTTTGTAAGGTTCTGCATATGTACAAAAAGAATAGCATATATATGACCAGAAATATATTTTATTCCATATTTCTGTATAGCGGCTGGAGGATGAGGAAAGACGTAGGAATGAGGAATGGGAGAGGGTGAATAGCGCCAATGCCAGAGCTGGAATGCTGCTAGAACGGGAAAAACAACGACGCGAGAAAGCTCTCGCCGCTCAACTGGCAGAGGATAACAAACGCTTGGGGCAGGAGCAGCAGCGCCACCAGGAACATCTCGACAAGGAAATATACACCAACGAACCAACAGCCGCATACTTCATGCAGTGGAATACCACAACACGATGAGCAATGCAGTCAAGTTTCCGCAGACAGTGACTTACGTATATCTAGCCTCATATCATTTCTTCAGGATGGCTGCTGGAATCTGTACACATGGTGTGCTAGATTTCTTTTTTATTATTTTGTAAAGCAGAAGATAAACTTACAGATACTGGGACTGTGAATTTCGATGTGGTGCATCATGGTAATATATAGATTTCTACATCAGTGATATAGCTGTAATTTCAAACTTATGTGATGTCATATGTGGCAATTTTTTCACCAGAATTTATCACAAAAGTTTTGTTCTAACTCCCAATTTAAATTCCGCTACGTTTAAATACACTCGGTAGCGAACTATTCAAGTAAGTATATGAGGTGTTTCCGTTTGTTGTCTTACAAAGAAAACAACTAGAACTGTGCACAATGTTTGTGTTTCTCTATTTAACAGAATTAAAACTCTTTTTCTCAAGTTTCCAGGAATCCTAAATTTCAAACTAATGCTCTGCAACACAAAAGAATAAAAAAAAGTAATGTTTGCCCCCAACATGATGGGTCCTTAAAATCATTTCTAAGTTTTGTAAAGATTACTGGCAAAGTTTGTCTTGAAGATGCACGATTTCCGTGATAAGGTCATCCAGCAAAGTTTTGTGCCTGGAGTTTATATCAGCATTGTATTCAAAGTGGGAGAAATTTCACTTTCCATGATAAAGTATTACAGCGGCTGCAGCCTGAATTTCCTGTCTTGCATCAGTATTGGAAGAGTGCTATAAATATTGTTAACTTCATGCTGTAGTGTTACATGCATGGTGAACTTTCATAATATGCATGTACACGTATGTATATGTGAAAAGGTCTGTTTGATGCTTTGTTGCAGAAATGCGTTTGGATTTGGTCGGAAACTAATTCAAACTAATGCTCTGCTAGATTATACCTTGACATGAATATTACATGAGGCTATTGTTGGAAACTGATTTGTACGAGTGCTCCATATTTTAGATAAGCATTACAAAGTGACCTGTGATATTTTGTTATTACATAACTTGCATGTTCAAATCAACCTTCTGTACATGGGGCTGATTACAGTATAAATGTACATGTAGTAGATGATGAAAATCTGGACTTGTTCGTTTTCATTCGCAACTTGAACACGAGTCGACCCTGCTGTTCTGTATAGAGATACTGGTACCTCATATACATCATATCCAAAGGTTGGGTACACCAGATAACGTTTGAAATCGACATGCAGCCTAACACATTAATGAATCAGCCATAAAAGTAACAGCAATGTCTTGGAAGATCACTGTTTATAATTGTCCGTTAACAACACAAAGTCGCTGCCTTCCTGGTAAAAATCTTTATTAAGAAATTCCACCATCCATCAATACATCATCTTTAATCAGCTGAGGAGAGAATTCCACATTCAGTCTCACAACATATGCATAATCATCACTGCCTATAAATGTTTACATTATACACGTAGACTACCCCATCTAAAAAATGGGGGGGGGGGGGAGATTTCTACCCCATTTCTACAAACCCATGAGCGTGACAAAATTGTTGTACCTGTTTAAATTTACTTTCACCCCCGCTATTATGCAACCATGCCACTTACAAAGTATATTACCGGTATATAAAACTGACCTTTCCTGGTCCACAATATTTTTTTTTAAGTACATCATTCCCCATGGGTAGCCCTAACCAATACAGCAAACAATGGCTAGACACCTGGACATTTCTCATTTCGAAAAATACAACCGGAAGTTCCTTCAGTACTGGTATACATGTACATGTATCTAACTTATGTTAATGTAAACCAAACACAATTGGCTCTTGTCTGAAATCTTCAGCATTGTCACATGATTTAGAATATGGACAAAAGTGATATTTTAATAAACATGGTGAATACTACTGGTAAGCATTTTCACATATGACATGTAGTTCATTTGCAGACCTGGAAACTGTTTAAATAAGGGGCTGAATCCCAGAAAAATCGTTAAGTCTAAACAATTCTGATCTTAAAGCAATGAAAAAAGAACGGTTGTAAGGGATATTACACTTACTATTGAACTGTCTTACTGAAAAGATTACATGTGTCCAAGGAAACATAAAATAGTACTTCTCTAAATTACCCAAAGCACCCAGGAATTGAAACTATTTGCCTAACTATTCCAGAACCACATTCTATTTTATTGTTGGATGCTGGTAACAGCATTTTACAGCTATTAAAGCAAATTCTGAAGAAATAGATTTCGTAAAGTAAGTTCAAATGTAGCTTTACAAATTATATACCGGTATCACCATTTCTTTGTTGTGGAAAGTCATACACTTTTTAGGCGATACAATGTACAAGCATCTGCCATACTTTTGGGGGGAATATGTTTACACTTACTTTGCACCCTGGGCAGCATGTTAATATTTGGCATTTATAGTACATCTGAGAACAGAGAAAACAAAACAGGTAGCACCATGGCAACTGCAGACCAGCTGCTACTTAGTACAATGCACTACTTACAGACACATCACCAAGGAGGGACAACCAATGAAAACACAAGACAGAACATTAACCATTATTTCCCGGGTTCACATATAAATTAATGTTCCAAAGGCTCATTATCGTCAGTTTGCAAATGAAACTAGAAACTTTTACATCTCCTGCCCTCTTCTTGGATGCATGACCATTACTGATAAGTTAATGATAATAGGAAGTATTTAAAACCCCTTGACGGGAAAATCTGCCAAAGATAATCCAAAAGAAGAGAAAAGACGCGAAAAGAAACTAGGCTCATGATTGGGCGAAGCTTCATGAAGTAACAAATGTGACTGGCTAAAGGGCGACAGCCACCAGGTGACCAAGTGTAGTTTGGCGACCAAATGCGATTTTGTTGTGCAAAATACTCCCTATTACTTCCTACATGAAGGTCATATTTATAAAAGAATCTAATTTTTATCTCTTTATTTAAAGCACCCTTTTTACCCCCATATTACTATTTAATATTATTGAGGTGCACACCTAAATTTCCTTCCTACCAACATCACCAAAACAACAGAGTGGTCCTTGCAAATTTAAGGCAGTCTATTTTAGGACTTTCTCCAGTTTAAGACCATCCACAAGTGACATCACTCATATATTCAATATCCCTCTATTTTAAGACCACCTTCAATTTAAGACCAAATTTTTCTGGCTGAATAGGTCGTTTTAAAATACAGGACCATTTCATATGACACAAACACATGATCAGTAAAGTAAATGCCAGAACAGAACAACTACAGTGCTGGTACACACAGGTCTGCCAAACATCAAGTACCGATACTGCATGCCCAGTTGACATTTACATACATATTATATACAGCGTCACAATACGCATGATACGAATAAGCATAAAAATTACCCATTTAATAAGTACAAACACCACTATCTGAGATTTAGCAAGCAAACCAAATTTCATGAAAATGAATTTGAGAAAGTTAACTGCCCCAGTACTGAAGTGAATTCAGACTGAAGCTCAAACTACACGTACCTGCTTTTATTACATAATGTCAGAAAAAGATATTAGGTACAGAAGTCTGGTACAGAAGTGGTCAACCAATGACCGCGACCCTGACACAATCTGTACCTGTAACTCATATGGCATTTAAAATAATTTTATATTGTGTTACAATGTGGAGTTCCTCTAAAATAGCATAAACATTCCCGGGTCAGTCGTTACACCAGGGATTTCTCGAAGATATTTGCGTCTAAGTTTTGACTTAAGGCAATAATCTGAGTGATGTTATTGGCGAGAATGCGACTTCAAGTCAAAACTTAGACTTACAAATTTTTGAGAGCACCATCTCTGCTGTAATGACTGACGACAGGAATGTTATACTCTGTTTTAGAGGAGCTGCACATTGTAACTCAATTTAAGTTTATGTTTGAAAACTCCTGCCCAGGTTTCAATTGGTATTAGACAGCTCCGCAACAGTCCGAAAGAAAGCAGTACCATCACCATTAAGTTAAATACAGATTCATAAATTTAAGGCTAATATCAATATGTCCAGCATATCATTTCAACAGAACAATAAACGGTGCTGCCTAGAACACAAAACAACAAACTTAATATACAAAACTTAACATTCATCTTTGTACAATACTGAAGTGACTGTAGATGGGGAAACCCGACACAGAACTCCATAACAACCTGGGATATTCAACTGCACTTTTTATACTCGTACAAATAGGTGTACATGTCATTTGAAATTACAAATGTAGTGATATTCAAAGTTTACTCATCATCCTTTGTAAAGTGAAAGCACACGGATATTGAATATCAATTAGCAGTAGTCGGTATGTGTACTGTCTAATCTAGAGCTCTTATACAAACCTGACACCAAAGATGGGACACAATTACATGTATATATACCAAACACTCTGATCTAATGGCCAGTTGTTGTCTCCCAACACTCAGCTCATTTAACCTTCAAACTGTTACAAAAAGCACATTAAAATTATTGTAGTTGCAACAGACCACTGTCAGTTTTAAAACCTTGAAATACAGCCCATATAGAACAATGGCTCTGAATATTACCAATACAAGAACACATAAAGACAAGCAATCTCTAGTTAACATTGGATAATGATTGGCAAGAAATATCCGTGTATTGATGTAGTGAAACAATTTGGACAAAGGCCGATGAGGTGATCTGAGATATATCCAGACTGCCAGTACCTGTACCGTCATGGAAACCGTGACACGACAGAAGATCAGTGTATGATGGGCCTGTAGCCTGTCAGCAACTGATTAGTTAAAGAGGACACCCACAGAGTATCAATATCCATGCATGCACAGATGCCTCGGTAAAGTCTAAAGAGTGCCACAGCATATGACATCTCAATCCAGTGTACACAAAATGTCGCATTTTGGTAAACATGGCCATAAAAATGTCATGTCACAGATGTGACTATTTATCATTGATATTCCCCTTTCTCGTCACCCATGATTACACCACAGGTGCCTGCCTGGGAGTCTCAGAGAGACCTCTGTCATCAGAGATCATCACTTGTCCTGCACGACCACACATTTCTGGCACAAAGATGTTACTTGTGATTTAACACCCCTCCATTTAGGAATTCCCTCTATTTCAAACCTCCCCCCATCAGTGACACCACTCTTCCTATGTATTTTCCATATAAAGATCCTGCCACTTTTTTAAAACCACCTTAATTTAAGAGCATATATTTCTGGCCGAATGGGTGGTCTTAAAATTCAGGACCACATTATACATTTCGCCACAACTGAACTTGGTACCACAAACCAGCTGTATTGAGAGGCCACATTTTGGGGAGGTGAGGGGGGGGGGGCTTTTAAGAACCCATGGGCTTGCCAAAACCACAGTCGACCAATCATAGCCAACATGTTGAACAATACACCACATAGTGTCAGACCAATATTTATCAGTGAAATTATCATGTGTTCAGCAATACATTAACACACATTAACACATGAGGCAAATGGGAAATACTACAACTAAATAGTAACATCACAGTCCATTACCGAGTAAAATACCAGAAAGCATGCCGTGAATTCCACTTGAGCAAAGCTGCTGTCAAATTTAGAACCAACTTCCTGTCATTTTGAATGTTAACAGCACACAAAGATACAGCACACACAGTGTACGCACAACTCCAACTCTAATTTGCGGTGCAGACGTCATTTTCAAACTCCGCGGTACCGTCGCCTTTGTCCAGGTTATCCTGAGTGTAGGATCGTGTGAGGTTGGCGCAATTGTTACGGAAACGTGCCCACAGCCCTCCGTCACTATAGCTACGTGGTAAAGTGGCTTCAGCCGACACCTCTGGATAAACAGAGAGTAAAACTGGTAAATAGATGATCAACAAAAATATGACAGGTAAACACAAACAGCAATTTATGCTACTAAACTGAAGACAGCTGATAATCTTCTACATGTTCTACCAAGGAACTTGCTATTTCCAAACCGTGCATTTGCCAAAGAGCTACATGTAATATACTGGTACATCTGCTGGTAAAGCTATCTGCAATCACTTATATTCCATTGGGTGATGTCAAACCAGTTCTAATTTCATATTTTTATCAATAGGAATTAAATTGTTCATTGGCCATGTGCTGGTTGACCTACTCGAAAGTTCAAGCTGCTACACATTCTGCTATTGCTGTTGTTTGTCCACATTAACATTATATCTGCAGCAAAATTATTTCTGCAACTGGTAAATACTGGGAAAATGCTATTTGGTTCTTGCAGGAAAAATAGCTATACTCAAGGTCAAAAGTAGGGAATTATAAATGTTTTCCTTGCACTATGGTGAATAACAATGCTGTGCATAAATAGGCACATTTAAATAGTGGTGAAAGTTTCAAGATTTTACCAGGCAGCTTCTCTCTAAAAGCCTAGGCCGGTACATCAATACTACCTGTGGCACTGGCAGTATATACATGCATGGGAAAAGGAGTACTACTCATGACTACCACATGTCATGAGTAGTACTCATTGATCCGTGAGTACTGCCAGTGGTAGTACTGATGGTATAGAACGCCGGTAGTGTACGGGTGTCTTACATGGAGGAATTATCTCTATTAATGTGTACCCAGTACTCGGATTGGTGCAGTCCGATTTTTGAAAAATCTTCAGCTTAGAAGTGAACTAAAATAAACTTCACAGTGATCACATGAGCAACCATTGTCTTTACATAATGTACTTAAGTTCAGTTTCGGACCTAAGATTTTCTAGAAGCTATACGCTGCAGCTTACCACTTAGATTTCTTCCGACCCTTCAGTAACAAGTTTTTTACTGAAATATTGAAAATTAATAAAAAAAGAAACACATCACAACAAGAATACAGACATGTATCAAATTAAATAACCATGTAAATGTTCATGCATGACAAATAGCAGAGAAAACTTAATAGAAATACCAACTACATGTACCATAATGCATGCATATTTATGAAACTGAAACACAACTTAATACTCTAATTCTCCGTATGTATCATATCTGTGTCAGCAGGCAGATAGCATACTAGCCTAGACACATTACATTCTAATAGTAACAGAAAATAATCCCAACAGGTCTGTCTAAGCAGCTGATTTAAGTAACACAAGAAGAAGACAGACACAAAACTGAAAAAAAAAAACCAACAATAGCGGTAATATAAAATATCTTTGTGAGTTATTAATTTCAAAGTAAGTGCACATTAACAACACCACATCTATACGACCATGTGTATGATCTACCCTATGCCATGCCTAATTCCAACACAGAAAAACATAAACTTACTGCAATCTGCCAGAAAGAAGGGATTTAATGGATATATCTCTCAAGAAAGTTGTACCAAACTTATGTTTTGCTCAGCATGCTCAGAAATGGCAATGATGCAGCAGAAGAGTATTTTTCTTTGGAAACCTGTGGCATGATGTAACAAGTACACTGATAACACAATAGAAATACTTAATAAATACATGTAGTACATTTTTACACAAACATGAAAACAACAAATTCTAGCATGGAAACTACATCATGACAACACAAGCCCAGCCTGAAGTTCTGGTAAACACCAACCAATCACAAACCTTGACACAGTTTCTTTAGCCGATCGCCCATCTTTGCAAAATTTTGTCAGCATAGCTAACCCTTGCCCCAATTCTGTTAGCCAACTAGCAGCCTTGGTTCAATATTGTTGGCCAATCTTGAAGCTTGGTAACTTAAAAAAAGCTAGCACTGGAAATAATCAGAATATTTCTATGAACTCCAGTCTGGATTACCATACACCAATCGTGTAACCTTACAGCACCAACCTGGTGGGGGAAGATTTTCTGCAGCCTCGCACGATATCAGTCCCAGCTGCCGTAGGTTGAGGATGGAATCTGCGATGATGCGGGCGGTCGTCCTCTGATACCCTCCGCTGGTCACCATCAGCACCGGAATGTCCCTTGTCCGACATTTCTGGAATACAATCTGATCCCTCTCGATGATACCCTGGGAACAAGAAGAACATGCTGAATCAAGCATGTTATTCCAATACAGTGCAGCTCCACCTTAAGCCCATCTCAGAATTAAGACCTTTTATTGGGCTTTTTATATGTTATTTTGTTTAAGAATTAAGAGCCGTTTGGACCCTGGGTGGTCTTGTGAGGTTCTGGTGTAAGTTTTGGCTGCACTTTGATTGAGGGACTTTGCTTATGTTTAGAGTGAACAAGTCTGTCAAGGTGTAGCCACGAGATCACCAGAAGGAAACTGTACAGGAGTATTTATATTATTATATGTCCATGCAATAGAAGGGTTTCCCCAGTTTATAACACTTCATACGTGCTGTATTTCCATTTTCTCCTTTTACTGACAATGTGTAATTCATTTTGAAATTGTGATTAATGCTTAACTCTGCGAGGATAGAGGTACTAGACTCGGGATGTATCACAGCTGCACAAAAAAATTGCCATTCTACACAACGGAGTCTGTTGAAAACTGCATTCCCCTGAAGATGACAGCAAGATGCACCCCCAAAATTAGGGAACTGTATATCCAACTTTCGACAGACTCAGTACATGTAAAATACCAATCTTCCTAAGTCTATTTGCCCCGTAACCCAACAATTTTTTGGTCTTGTTGGTAGATCTTTAACACAGCAGAGGGACCAATGTACAATAGAGATGCAATCGGCAGCCAAATTGTGAAATGCGATATTGGCAGTCGCATTGATGATGCATTGCTAAAAAAAAGATGCAGAAAAATGCTAAACTTCCCTTTTGTCACTCAATGGCAAATGGCAGCCTTTTGTCAATTTTAATCCTTGAAACAATATATATGCGTAATGCTTATTGATCTTTGATGTTTAGGATACCTAGGATACTGTTGTCAACATTAGGTACTGCCCACTGTGCTTCTCAAACAAATCATGATTTTCCAAGCAAAATGTAATATCATAATGGTGGTACACGTAGTTGCCTGCCAGGTGTGGGCTGTGAGGCCCTCAATGAATGGGTTTATCGATGCACAAAAATCTGCATCGATGAATTTTGCTCGCATCAACAATGATCAACAAGTCTCTGATGTATCGATTAATTACCGTGGGTATGACATCTCTAATGTATAAAACTCTATCTAACCTGTGCTGATATAGACAGACAGCCAAGGGGGTCTCCATCTAACACGTCCGTCCCAGCGTTATATACCACAATATCTGGCTTGAACTCATTTAAGGCACCTTCTACATGTCTGCAGTGGAAGAAAACAATGATCAGTGTAGGGCAAGGAACATTATGGAGGCAGTGAAGAACAGGATAATAAATGTAATTCTGACATGCTATGATGCCAGTCATATGGCCCTACAGTACGTGGTTGTCTACCGGCGGTATACATTTATTTTCAGCCAGATGGTGTTATAGAGAAGTTGCAGGGTATTAATATACTGTTTTATATATCTTGTAGAAAAGGATTTCTGTGTGTGCAGGTCTGCTTCAATTATTTTTTCCCTGCGAGTATCAGCAGATTAGAGTGATAAAGGTGCTTCATACACGCAATGACATCATAATAGACAATCTTTGCCTTCCACACATTCCAGTTTTTTTCCTACCTTCTGACTAAAGCCAGGTATTCCTCATCCTCTGTGTAAAACTGCAGCTCCACTTTCCTCTTGATGGCCCCTTCAACAGCAAGAAAACATTTTCATATC
>JAAUYG010246684.1_pt1:0-15000 | contig 16000 bp, 9 predicted proteins | sample 7278091 | NCBI WGS metagenome assembly JAAUYG01 (sample SAMN14350201, study PRJNA611818) | marine sediment metagenome | isolation source: surface marine sediment (0.6m) | place: French Polynesia: Moorea | collected 2018-08 | reverse complement strand
CCCATCGTTTAATAACTTCACCAATCAGGAGTAGGGCAGTTTTCGAGACTTTGATTTCATCGGGTGTCTTAGGGACGCTTCGGGGCCGCAAAGGGGTTTAAAATACTCCCCATTAATGGCCACAACCACAACAAAAAAGACCATCGTATGCAAAAATTTACAAAAATCAGTGGCAATTAAAAGAAATAATATATGCACGTATTATATTCAAATTAAAACAAGTAAAAACTCTTCTTGTATTTACAAATGATTGATACATACTTGAATCATGTTCGTTGATGAACGATATGCTAAGAATTAGGAAAGGCAAGACGCATCTCTAATTCTTAACATGTCACTTAATTGTGAAAACAATAGTATAACAATGCTTATGTGCTCGTGACCGCAAATGAGCTGTAACTTGTGCGGATTCCAAAAAGGAAATTCTAAAGAAAAAATAGTAAAATTGCCTATATACAAGATAAAAAAAATAATCCAAATATTCACATTCGTGGCCATTGCTTATTTAAAAAAAGGAAATAAACACCACCAACCATTTTTGGTCTGTCTTGTAAAGCGATACTTTTTTCGTGCTCAAAACTGTATTCCCCTAAGCATACGTTCATTTACATTATCGATTTATCTCGCTTAGCACTGTACAATCACAGACAAAATATTATGCAGGTATTGGATCATCATTGTCTTTATATAGCTTGTATTCGTATTCATATATGTCGCCGGCCAAGGGGCAGCAGTACAATGACACCAGTTCGTACTCGACACCGGGCAGGCCTGCAAGGGAGCACACCTCTATCATAGCGTCCCCTTTAACGCCACCTAGCAAGACCATCATGGCCCCAGTACAAAAAGCCATTGACATTACTCAGAATTACTCCTCACAAACGAAGACCAGCACCACTCCGGGAAACTAATATCCCTCTTACATAGCCATCTGGTCTCCCGCCGGGTTACTTCCGTATCCCGCATACCCGTTCTGGGCATAGCCGTTCATGTTTTCGTCCTCGTCGTCAATAAGTATTTTGGTCTGACCGTTCTCCAAGCCGCCGTTCTGTTGCCCATACTCCTGGCCGCTGCCGTTATCATAGCCCGTGTTGTTGTAACCTTGCTCTTGGCCTTGTTGCTTGGTGTCTTTCCCGTCTTTTTCGGCGTTCACCCCAAAAGCGGTGTCCACCGATATCCCCGAGGAATCCCAGACTCGGAGGGTGGCATCATGCGACCCGGTAAATAGCTTGCCGTCGACGACCTGGACAGATATACGGAAAAACGCTACAGATCACCACGACAGTATCATACAAGATTCACGTTTGTGATGCAAATATTTCAACTAATCTAAAACCCGGAATTAGAATTCAAAGAAAACAGAGTTTAGGGATATTCCATTCCTTAAGTTTATATTAGAATTCGTACATTGTGTTGCCTATGGTCAGCAAATTTAGTGCACGATTCTTTCTAGCATTTTTGCATTAATCATTAAGCTGTAAGCTCGATAATAGTTCCCTTTACTACGAGCAGGCTAATTCAAAGATGTACCCTCGTTAAACCAATTGAGATTTTAAGCAGCTGCAACTAAAAGGGGTTCTCCAAAATGGTTAATGTTTTTTGCAGAAAGGAAATTACTGCATGACAGCTACTTGTGTGTTAAACAATAATTATTATCACTACGATTCTAGAAAACCACTCCAGTACACTCTATGTACTACCTGCAGCACATTCACAGCGAAATCGTGACCAACAAACTGCCTCAGCATGGTCCCCGACTTGGCGTCAAAGCAGCGCACTACAGCATCCCCGCATCCTGTGTAGACTACGACAGCAAACTACGTCATAACTAATAGCCAATCACATGTCAAACAAGGAAACAGTGAACAGTGGAGCTAAATTAGACTAAAGTCGATGCACACATGCAGTAAAGATGAAATACCGAACACTAAAAAACATGCCTGGTATAATCCACATTTAAAATCTGAATTTCTAACAGGGTTTTAGCAAACAGTTTTCTCATAAACGGTTCGGTGCAGCTAACGGTATCAAGGTGCCATGACAGTCCAGCTACGGTGGTGCTTAGAATTTCAGTTACTGAGTTCTGTTATTAGTTGTATTCTTTGTTTACACCCAACCTCCAGTTCTTAACTCGATGCATTTTTTTCTGTCTTTTTTGTGAATGGCTGGGTTTCTGAGTTCTGGAATGCCTATAGAGTGCCGTTGATTGGCACCAGGATTTGATTTCCAAAAATTCAAACCTTCGGAAAATACTGAAACGGAATGCATTTCGTTAAAAGTGTATGAGGCATTGAAACTATGGCCAAGTAAATGAAAGTCCATGTAATATGCTTAGATTCCTAAACTACTAACTAGTCTGTAACAGATTTGTAAATAATAACTATGAGTATAGATAATTCATATTTCGGTATTAGGCTACTGGGAATTGAATCAGAAGAAGTAAAAAACACGCTTGTGCAGGTGAGCGTTAGCGATGACGTCACAGGGCCTGGTAGAAGGAGGCTCTGTGCTCATCGTCCCAACCAACTATAGTCAGGTTCCTGTCAGCCAGTCAGATCGTGGCGTTTGGACCACATGATTTTATACCGCATCATTATCTCTAAAAAAAGGTGTGATCCCAAGTACTGTGCGCAGTTTATTTCGGATGCCTGTCCGTGTCACTTCATCAGCTGGTGAGCAGAGATTTAGTTACTTCTTCTTAGTTATATTACACGATTTGATCCGGGAAAAGTTAAAGACACATAAAATAGCCTTTTAAAAACTTTGTGAAAAGAGGGTTTAGAGAGTTCACCCAGTTTTTAAGACGATTGCCCCATCCAAACACTTGCTGGGTCGGCAATGAGGTTTTGCAACGTGATCTAGGTTGGTTGATGCAAGGTCACTGTGCTATTGAATGGATACGCCCTGTGTACAAGCGCTTGGCGCGACTTTTAAACGGCACACGATTTGCTTTGTTTGTGACTGAGCAGTACGAGTTGCACGGGAAATAAAAGGGACATACGTGGAAATTTGTGTTGAAGTTTTGCATTAAAAGCCACAAGTTAGTATAAGTGGTTGGTCAGCAGTGACTGACCCCACCACACCCAGGAGAATTTGCCCCACTCTCTTGGCTAGTTGCACTGTTTCTTCTCTGCTGCTGTCATTTCTCTCACATCTAGTTTACTATCAGCTATCCAGTCCCATGAGTCCAGGGTATTGAAAACCTCCAACCACTTGACCAGAGACGAGGAGTCACTTATAATAATTAATGTGCCACCCATCTTGACAAGATCCCACAACAAGTAGGAAGGAGTTAGGAAACCTGGTGATGTAGATTTGCTTTACAATACATATATGGTTCAGAATATGTCCTGCCACTGGCTTTATTTATTGGGGAATTAAAGCTTAACATTTTAAATTCGCGTTATATAATATTCGCCAAAAGAACATCCCGTGTTTTCAATATAATAACCACCTCAATTTAAATACATTAATCAGAGGGAGGTGCAATATTGCGAGTGCAATACAATGTTACTTTTAAAAATTTCAATGCATTTGCAAGCAAAACTTCATACCTTACGTTTTGTACTGGCACAGACTCATTATGCTCTATATACTAAAAATATAAACGTACACTAATTATTCTGTACATAATGTTGAACGAATAAACGTGTTACAATTACTAAATTAAACAAAAATACATGTCTAGCCTATTATGCAATGTCAGTTTTATTCGTTTGAAGTAACGCCATTATTGCATCTGCATGCAAATGCAGATCTGTTGTGCTTGCTTTCCTTATTATCTTTTTCTGGACATCCCTAATGCCGATGGCACGTCTTAAGCCGGATATCCACAGTCATCCAATTTGGCAGTAGTTAACTAATAGCTAATTATGGCTTTTCCACAGCTTGGCGGCCATATGCTCAGAACCTACATCGTGTCAGACGCATAATGCGTTTTAAAATTTAATAATTTATGTATTGCGCAATACTTCGAATTACAAACTAAAAGTTTGCAAGAGAATATTTCTCCTAAGAAATAGTTCTCTAAAATATTTACTTAATTCAGGCAGAATAGGATCAAGTTCTTTTATGCTGCACACTTACAAGAATAAAACAGGCAAAAGGTAAAAAAACCTAGACAAAAATACTGCATGAAGAACAAGAAGTAACTTGTGTCTCATGCGCTTTTTCGTGACAGAAGTCCTTCTCTGGCGATTTTTCTAAATACACATGTATCAAACACTATCGACGTAAAGTTTCACTAAACATTCACTAAAACGAGGGAACGTCATGACGTTTGTCTTCTTTCATTTTTTAAAAAACTATGTTGCCACAAATATTATGTATTTTTATTTTGCTAAACCTTCCCAATGTCTTTTCAATCCGGTATTTTCAAAACGATGATTGCTAAACTTCTCGTCCCTCCTTTTAGCAAAGTAGTTCTAATCAAACTGTGCCATCACATTCGTTCCAGATACTAATAGTTAAGACTGAGACCTGTAAAGCATTGATAGTGGCATCATGGCCTTTGAAAGAGCGCCTCAGGGCTCCCGACTTGGCATCAAAGCATCGAGCCAAACCATCACCACAACCGGTTATCACTGGCCAGGACCACACGTAAATAAAGTAGAAATAATGTCAGTTGGACATGTACGTCTTTGCTTGACTGCTTACCACTAAGTCATGAGCAATATTCATGTACGTAACTTTGCATATTTCACTTGAGCACCGATTAAATTTAAGGTTTTATTAAACTTTTAAAATATTTTTTTTTTAAATTTTAACTTTTAACTGGACTGTGACACGGAAACAGTAGAGAACAGTTGACTGCAAAATAGTCATAACTCACAATAACAACGGCAACGTTTCGAAAATCAAATTTCTGAAAACCCGAAAGGGCACTGAATGATCCCAAAATGATATTGAGGCATCCAGTATCTGAATTCATTGACCCACATACATTAAATACCCAGAGCCCAATTTTCTGTTTGTGTCGCTCTATATTTGCAACTTTACATTTTCCCGTTGGCCACAATCTCAAATTCAAACCTTTCTTTTTCTATTTTTAATTTCAACATTCTAACTAGTAACTTTTGTGGGGACTATCTCAGGGGACTTTTGCAAAAAGTTTGGTTGATAAAGAATCGCAACGGTAGGAGCAGTAGCGTTTTGAAAATTATCAACCTATCCTATAATTACGGCACCGTGTTAAATAAATGTAAAATATTTTGTGTTTAATTCAATATTTCAAAATTATCCAACAAATATCTTCTCTAAAGTTGCCCATGGGCAAAATATCACAGAACGTCTCGCTGCACTGACATAAAACCTGTGGGGGGTAGCGTTTTGAAATATCCTCTCCGATCTAGTCCCGTGTGAAAACAAAACGAAGAAGCCTATGGGCCTTGGCGTCCAGCTAGTAGTCAACATTACCGAATAAAAGCCAACAGCAGTAGAATTTGCAAGATTTGGAAAGTAATATTTTCGGAAAACTCGCACTTGCACTGAATGAAACCAAAATGACATTGGACACTCCAAGGTAAATTCTACTCACTATGTATGTTGCACTAGTGCATCCGAGTCCCAAAATTTCAGACTGTTCTGTTCAGGGCTATTTTATAGTTGAGGGCCACGTTTCAGATCAATACACCGAATGACCCAAAAAATGATGCAAAACACCACAAAGTGATCCATATGTGTTGTTCTAGTGTCGGTCCGTGTCAGCACTGTTGGGTTACGAACCACCTTTTAGAAAAGTGTTTCGGATGACCTCTAAACAATCTTGAATACGATAAGGTCACACGTACCCCATATATGTTACACTAGTATCTTGCAACGCTCAGGCCGAATCAAGCCTTTTTTTTCACTCAGACCCTTGTTAAACTTTCGCGATAGGCGTCCATGGTAAACTTTCAAGTGCATAAATCTTTTAAATTTTCAAAATTGCGAGGAAAGACGCTTGTGGGGATCTTTTAATCAATCATCAGTCATTAGATTTGCATTGCGCTATTCCGCAACTGTGCTCATGGCACATCCTTGATGTCACAATCCAAGAGAGGTTTGAACTATATCCAGGAGCAATTTTGTAGACAGAAAGAGTTTTGAAATTTTCGCTCGCACATTGTCCCATATTAAGGAAATAGAAAAAAAAAGTTCAAATCTTTATAGTATATTGAAATTAACGAGTTTCAATGATCTAAAGCAGTACTTTAATAACGATTACTGGCGATGGAAATGAAAATTCAGGAGAGGTTTGAAATGTATATGCTTCGATAGCGATTTGCAAGAGGAGTGGCGTTTTGAATGAATTTTTACGCCCTTATAATGGTTCCGTGTTATAGAAAATTAAAGAAGTCCCCAAAATGTGAAACGCAAATTTTGATATAATAAAAAATAAAATCCTAGTATATTGACCAGACGAAAATTTGAAATGAATACCGCCACTTTTTTCAGAGAAAATTCGAACCACGAACGAATGGACGATGATGTCCCCGCCACAACATTATCTCTGCTGACACAATGACGTAAAGCTAAAAGGAACATTTTGAGCAGTAATTGGGATGGTGCATTAACTGTTCCCTGGGCTTAATTTTTATAACCAATGCATGTTTGTTTTTCATATTTCAGCTTCAAAACTAAGATGTTGGCTTAAATGCGTATGCCTTTGAAAGGCCTACCTTCCTCTGCTAGACCTAAGCAACTCTGCCTAGACCTAGGCATAATGCAAGACCATGAATAGTATGATTTGTTTTATCAAAAATGTAATATGATCATTAGGCCGTGATAATTACCAGGCCTGATTTAATGACTTAAATGCAAGTTCTCAGTTTTCTGGATATTAAATCCATTATCCTCGTCTTTAAGTACAGAATCTCGATCGTGATACTTGAGATTTTATAAGAGAATATTTGACACTCAAACTGTCCACCAAATTAATGTATAATCAAGTAAATGGTTTACTGAAACGTCTTGCATGGTGCCTAACACAATATTGTTTCAAGTAGCTTCCAAACCCGTTAGCAAGACAACGTATTTATTGCACTTACGCAGTCCATCGTGGTATTTGACAAAGCTGACTGTGTGTTTGTGTCCTTTGTAAATCCGGGTCGGATCTCCGAACTCGGCTACCCAAGAACGCCCGGTGTGATCGGAGCTTCCCGTATACACCATTTTGTTCACTACCTGTAAAAACAACAGGAAGATAAATAGTTGTTTAAAGGCATGTATATGGTTGTCATCATTAGGAGATTCGATACGTTCGACGAAATCAAACAAATCGCCACGGCACTAGCAGTACCAGCATCACCGGTAGTAGTAAGTGGTGTCCGTTGCTGTAGCAGCGGCTGTAGCGGCACTACTACTACTACTACTACCACTACTACTACTACTACTACTACTACTACTACTACTACTACTACTACTACTGCTGCTGCTGCTGCTGCTGCTGCTACTGCTACTGCTACTGCTGCTGCTGGTGGTGGTGGTGGTAAAGCACTACTATTATTGCAAGTACCGTCCTTTTCGCACGTGAGGGAAGGTTCAGAATGCTAAGCACCGTTGATCTTGGATTACCTTGAAGGTCAAAGTTAAAGTCATGCAACCTTAAAGCACTGTAATTGACAAACAATGCATGGTGATTCCTAAGTCATTATAGCCAGACTCACGTTTCCATTAACACTCAAAACAGGCAGTCCCTGCAGTATTTGTATTTTTGTACTTTTGAGTTTTGTATTTTTTGTATTTTTCTGTTTTGTATATTTTGTATTTTTGTGTCTGAGAACAGTGTGTTTGTGTATATATGAGGTTCCAGAAACCACATTCACGCCCATTCTGAGCTGTACATACATGTATGGTTTCACGCGTAAGTGTCTTCTGAGACTCAGCCCCGTTACTCGCGAACTCGAACAACTGCTTTAGCTACCAGTCAAAATTCCCGGATGATTTTTAAATTAAATGTTCTAACATATACTGCCCTCAGTTTGTCTGAACTACTGTAACTTCGATCTATGCTGCTCTGTCCTAGAGCACGAGAAAGTCTGCTCTGCTACCCAGCATTGGCTACTAATCATATCGTGCTGATTCAAAATCATTTCAATTTGCTGCATCAACTGAACAGAACGAGATCCTTTTAGATATAAGATTGTCTTCAAGCCTAATTATGCATTTGTCGGCAAAAAAAAATAAAACACTTTTTCCATTTCTTTTTTCATTTTTTTTTTTGTCAAAGTGGCCTGGCCTCCCACCAACGGCTTTAGCCAACGAACACAAACATGCAAAGATTTTTAGCTCCTTCTTGACACACTCGCCTTTGTATTTGTATTACCAAGATTAAAACTGTGTATGAATGTACATTACCGTTGTTAACCATAGAACATAAATAGGAAGTTGTTTATGGCGTTTCAGTATGAGATGTCCCCTATGCCTTGATGACCTTCAATTATATGTCTGTACCGTGCCATAAGCCACTAACTGGCTCCCGTTTGGCACCGAGCAAGTGCAGCAGTCGTATATAATACACACATAACGTTTCACATCTTGACACACCCGATATTGAACCGCTGCAAGTCGCCTAGTCGCTCCTCGCCAGTTTGATGGCAAGAAATCATTCGATCAGTCTATCGAGCAGACAGGCATGTCGGAGCAGGAGATTCATAATGCAGGGACTCATACAATGCCGTTGCTAATAAACACTGTTCGTTCCTCGACCGTTGTGTACGCCCATCAAAAATTACTGGTAAAGTCAAACGCCACCACCTAAACTTTCCTGGTATGATCTGAATGTAGTACAGAGCACCCAAGGGATATGGTGAAAAAAGATTCTGAAAATTTCTCTGATACCTTAACGTGCACACTTGATACCTTTACGTGCACACTAAACCAAAAGGTCATATGATGTCCCTAGCGATCCAGTAACGTTTATAGCGGGCAATGGAATATACTGTGCCGTGAAAACAATCTGTGATTTCTATATGGACGCTTCTGTTGTGGCCATGTCGCAATACCCGAGTGCTTAGATCGCTGGACCCGACCAATAATCATCAGATCGGGGGTTAAGAGTTTCGCCAGAAAAAAACAGCAGTTAAGCAAGTATCTCAAAATTAGTCCCTAAGGATTAAATTTGGAATGGCAGGTCCAAATTCAATTGCCCACTAGAGTTCACTAGAGTTATAAAGGCTTGAGGATTATCATAACAGTCTCATCACTGCTATTCGACACAGTAGGCAGCAAAACTCCTGACCATTATTATAATCTTTAGTAAAAATAGAGTAAACGATACAAATTTTGCTTGCTTTGCATGTGATATTTTCTGCCGTTAATTTTTATTTTTCAAATTTTGTATTTTTCAAACTTTTTATCTTAGCCTGTAACTATCTTGCTAATAGTTTTCAATTATGTTTATTGGGTTTAAAACGATTTAAACTTCTAAACGAGGTTAATATATTTGGACGCGCTTAAAAAGTTGTGGACGAGTAAAAAAAAACTACAACATTTTGGACGTGTCAAAAAGTTTTGGGTGCGGTTAGAAACTTTTGGACGCAGTTAATTTTTTGACACTATTATAATTAACTAATTTTGGGGTTGGGTAAAACATTTGGGGCCTAGTTATAAGGTTCTTTCGAGCCATGTCAAAAAATTTAAACTTTTTGAAACGAAACAAATATAGCTAGAGACTAGAAAAAAGTCTTGGCAGAAATAAACCCTATCACTTTTGTCTATCATTAATTGATAGTTTCATTTAATTGGACACTCTGATGGACTGTATCGAACTGTTCTAAGTCATAAACGATTTGCCTTGCAAGGCAGAAACTAATGAATATGACAGTGCGGTATATATAATAGCGTTGCTGGTAGCATGGTTTACACTGTCTCAGTTAATAAGTTTTTCTTGTCAACCTTTATTCACGTTCTTCACGTTTCTTAATGTGTCTCATAATTCGAGTTCATTATAATCAAAGGCCCCTTGTGTACTCGCTGTCCCTCACAAATTAGAGGATCGAAGGGAATATTTCCGACCTTCATCCTCAAAGCCATGACCGAGGGGATGTATACGGTAGTCTTGCCAATCGATCCGCACTGCTGAGACGAGTTTCTCAAGAAACGTGTCTAGAAAGGTACCGACATTCAGTAATAACCCTAACCAAGTTCCAGGCTTTATGTGGGCTTTGGGATTTTGCATTTTTCGGCAACCCTGCCCCCGATTTACAAAGATCAGCACGGAAGCTGCAGCTGAAATATTCATGCCGCAGCAGACCCGATATCCCATCAGGCACTGCGCGTTGTCATGGTTCACGGCCATCCATGGCGGAAATGCCAAAACAGTAGATAGTGGCAGGCTAGGAAAGTGGGGTCAATACATTCAGATCCTAGTTTCTTTAATATAATGTGCAGACAGTACAAGTCAAGTCTTGCGACTTTATTTAAAATGAATGACAATGCATCAGTGAGGTGGTTGGGCGACAGACATTAAACTGGAAATTTTTACTTAAGCGATTTCAGTCACAGGGTACAGAAAGGTTGTCACATTATAATGCGCTGCAAGTGAAAAAGTAAAAACGTAATTGTGACAAATAATTTAATATATGATTGAAAAATATGCATATATTTTCAAAAAACCACGCTGCATGGTAGCGTACGGAAGTGTGTGAAATACATTGCGGTTCAGACGCAAAAGGCTCTTGGAATTATTGGAAAATTTCTGTATCTCCCCGACTTCTACATTCTACATGTCTGGTACATAACATCAAATCTTGACGGCGACCTGAACTGATAACTCATAGCGAATTGTCCAGGTTTTAGTTTTTAAAGTTATAATGTGTTAAAGTTGCACTGATTTTGACATTTCAAGGTCAAATTGTCAAATGGCACGCTGAACCACATGCGAGCAATCTAATAATTGTAACGGAGTACTCAAGAGTTTCAAAGTTTTATAAAATTTGAAAAGTGATACATTTCAAACTTTACAGAGTTTTGCGCCTTTGAGTTTTTGTTTTACAAAAAGAAAGGCGCTCTTAAATGTATTTTACCATTAGTACTACTCGGATCGACAAAGTTTCACCCACTTTGGTTTTACGAGCAGCGGTTTCTTGTCCACTTTTCAGAAAGTACACCCTAAACCGACCTCAACATGGGTAACGTATAATACGCTTTCCACATGTTCCATGCTCTTACTAACCCAGATATTTATACGATAGCCATACGTGACTGCACTAATACATACCTCAGAATAGACGTGAATGTGTGTTCTGGAGCCTCATATATACACAAATACAATGTCCTCAGACACGAAAATAGAAAATAAAAAACCACAAAAATACAAACATACAAAACACACACTAAAATATAAAACACAAAAATACAAAAACACAAACTTTGCACCTGCGCAGGTTTATGGGTAATAGCAAATTGCTTAATTGCTTAACACCTTTCCCCCTGCCCTCATCCATCCCCAATTAAGCATGTTGCTGTAGGCCATAAACATGCGCAGGTGCAAAGTTTAGTTTGTATTTTTGTATTTATTTGTAATTTTGTGCTCCTTGTATTTTTGTGTTTTCGTATTTTTGTACTTTTGTGTCTGAGTGTTTGTGTGCTTGTGTCTATATGATGTTCCAGAACACACATTCACGCCTATTCTGATGTGTGTATTAGTGTAGTCACGTATGGACCACCGTAGATTTAGGTGCCCACTTCAATCAACGAGTTACAGGTTTTCCCTCAGAAAAGTGAAGTGAACGAGACTAGAGATATGATGGATAGTTAACTTCTCGTTGTAGTTCCCATTTATCTAAAGGATAAACGGGAAAGAAATTCAGGACCAAAACGGTGTGGATTATAGACGCCTACATAACGACAGTAGCCATAATGTCAGAACCAAAATATAAACCGAAGATCTTTAGCACTCCTTTCAAATTAGAGGGTTGATATTGTGTGGTCTTGAAACAACAACCCCGTGAATTGCATATAGATTTGTAAATAAAATAATCTGTTTTATTTTTATGAGACCTTTGGAAAATGTTTACAATCAGAAATTGTACAAGTTTTATCTGCCAAATGCAAAATATGTAGTGGGCAGCAGAACTTTTGATCTGTTTGTGCCAAGTGGCGACTTACGATGGCGTTGATGTGACTACAAAAACACATTTTCACAGATATGCATGTCTGTATGTAGTTTTAAATTCATCAAACTTTCTTCGGGAACTTAATTAAGACAAACTTACACCATGCAGAGGCAAACTTACCGTTCCATGTTTCTGCATTTATTTGCACAGTTTATTCGACATAAAATTACCCCAGCCCTTGAATTTGGGACACGCATTTCAATTAGGCACAAACTTTGCTACCAAAGGGCATTTTAAACCAATTTGTGGCAAAATGTTCCGAAGATACCCGAACGAAGTGTAAAGGCGCGAAAACCGTAACGCTTCGCTATTGGTCGAAGGTTGATGTAACGGAGTTTGATTGGCTAAAAAGTAGTCATATGACCAAGTGTAGTTTGTCTTCCGAATAAAACAGACGTCATGTTGCGAATATGTGGTGCCAAATACTCCCTATTGGAACGAATTCATAAGTCCAGAAATATATATGTCAGGCATTTCTGGGGGATATCGAAATGGCTACTAATTCGTTTCTAATCCAGGACGAAACTAAGTTGAAATATGGAATAGGTTAACGTTGTGTATTTTAAGGATAAACTTTAGCACGCACACACACCACATTTGGGAAGATGTGTATGTGCACACATTTACACTATCGTAAATATATATGGGTTCGTGCGAATGTAGTAATTACTTAATATTGTCTCAACAAATCAATGGCGTCATTTATAAACCTGATAACATCATTGTAGTGGACGAATAGTACGCAGTGTGAAGAGTATTCGTCAGAGCAACTGGGAATGGCTGAGTCTGGGAAATAATGGTTTGTTGCTCTTTGATACCATCGAAGTATTGGGTGTGGCAAAATATGGCCACATGAAAATTCGTCACGATACGCGTGACGGTAAGCAAATCACGTATTACCAGTATTACAATGTATTGGTAATAATCTCTAAAAAACGAAACTTACAGAGATGCAAATGATCGATGCCTGGTGACCACTGAAGACCTTTTTTACTGTTCCCTTTGCGATGTCCCAGCTACGTATCGTCATGTCTGTGGATCCTGTAAATAAAAGCTGGCCGGCTGCATCAGTGGACATACAGGTGATGGCCCCAGAATGATCCTTGAAAATTCGGACGCATTTCCCGGTTTCAAAGGACCAGGCTCTAGCGGTGAAATCTGCTGAGCCGGTGATCAGTATGTCCTTGTTTCCTTCCCACTCGAAGGCGCCATCTTTTTCCTCATCGTCGTCCTCTGCTGGGATGAAAATCAGAGGATACACGCCCCTCTTGTGACCACTAAAGACACGGATGCACTCACCGGTATCAAAGTCCCAACAGCGCGCCGTGCGGTCGTAGGAAGAACTAAATATAAAGTCTCCGGTGCAAATTACACGATTGATCAACGAGCTGTGACCTTTGAATACGTGTACGCAGTCACATGTGCTCATGTCCCATTTCCGGAGGGTTTTGTCCGCACTTCCGGTGATGACGAAGTTGTCTTCGATGAGGACGCAGTTGACATAATCTTCGTGACCCTTCAGGATGCCGATGCATTCGCAATATGGCGTCTTTGTGGTCCAGAGGCGAGCAGTTCTGTCCTCACTTCCGGTCACGAGGACGGATCCGTCCTCGCTCAGAGCCATGCAATTAATCCCGCCTTCGTGTTCCTCCAGCGTCTGCAGCAAATACGTTTTGTCTTTTGGGTTATCATGTTTCGAATTACACATTCCCATGTTGTCAATGTCGTACTACGCCCCAAACAGGCGGATGTATGCTACAAGGTTATCTAAGTAATCCAGATAAAAACACCCTCGTGTAAAAAGAAAACGTCACTCTGCAAATCACTCTGGATCTTTCACTCTGCTGTCCGTCAAATGCTCACATGTTATTGTATGTTAATAGATATCCCTATAAATATAAAATATTCAACCGAAGTCCACGGTTGAGAGTTCTCCAGACCAGATTAGAGAGGTCTAGGCCAATGTAACAGACTCGTTCCGAGACGTTTCCACACGCTTCACTTGTGGAGTCTTTCCCAGATATCTGTGCATAAACAGCGTATTGATCTCACCGTCCACAATATAGTCCCAACCGACGCCTGGCGTCTGACGGAAACAAAGTCCTGATGCTCTGGCACGGTATGTGACGTCAGCCTCTTCGCAAGCTCGCAGAAAATCGATAGTCACGCTTGAATGCTTGCTTTTCGGTGCAGGTGTGGTGGGAAAGCTTGCAAACAGCCACGCTGGTGGGCCGCATCCGAGCGTTCAGGGCAGGTACGGAAATCGACGACCGCTTGATGCCCAGACCGGATTCAAACAGTCAACATTGTGGATATGTCACCAACGGAGACAACGATAAAACAAACAGACCACCACGGTCGTACTCCCATTGGGGATTTACCTGTATCTAGGTTACAAGGCTTTGTGCTGCACAACAATGCTCATGTTCTCTTTAATAATGCAAGTTTGATATTCCCCTGACCTCTTTATATCAGTCCTTTGAGATTCGATACCCTGCTCGTTTGGTGACAATAGTGTAGATAAATGTGAATATGTATTGCTGCAAAGTGAATGAACCTATAGGCAATCAAACTATATTAACTTGCATTTATTACAACACTAATTTAACCAAGGTCGCTGTATTGATATAGGGTCTTTGATTTACCCTTGTCTTACCCACTTGTTTGGACCGCTATATTCACATATCAACTATTAGAAGGTATGTGCCAAATCATGCATAAAAAACACGAACCTAATTTCCGTTTCTCACCTGGACAATAGTCGCCGAATGACCTCAAATGCCTCCCCCCATGGATCATCAGAAGTAGTAGTAGTAGTAGTAGTAGTAGTAGTAGTAGTAGTAGTAGTAGTAGTAGTAGTAGTAGTAGTAGTAGTAGTAGTAGTAGTAGTAGTAGTAGTAGT
>JAAUYG010051817.1_pt1 | contig 16002 bp, 14 predicted proteins | sample 7278091 | NCBI WGS metagenome assembly JAAUYG01 (sample SAMN14350201, study PRJNA611818) | marine sediment metagenome | isolation source: surface marine sediment (0.6m) | place: French Polynesia: Moorea | collected 2018-08 | reverse complement strand
CATTACCTGCTGGCACGCTGGACATTTGTTCAAATTCAAGCATAATATGTCAAGGGGGTCATTTTCGTGGCACATCCTTCCTACATATATAGTAGTACGACGGTCCGTGGTTTGTGCAGGTCTACCGCTATCGCTACCCCACAAAAATAGCCTTAGCGATAGCGTTAGACCTTCACAAATAGCATGGTACCCATGGTTACCTATTACCTCTTAGTATTACCCCCCTATTCTTGATATCTGCATATTCTTTTCCATTAATATGCATGCAAAAATGCATTATGTTTAAAAAGCACTGATATGTTGCATTGGAAGCATGAGAGAAATATTACTCGAAATATCGTCTGCAGGCCGCTGGTGAGCTCATTCTAATTGTTAGGTTATTAGTGACCGCAGGCTAGATGAATAATTAAAAACAATCTCCTGGTTGGACCAATTCTTGTTCAACCTATTCTTAAATATCTTTATATTGGGGGACTGAACGATTTCATTTGGCAGACCATTCCATGTCTTAACCACCCTGATTGGAAAGGAGTGTTTGTGTAAATTTGTATTTGCCCAGGCTATTTAAATATAGTTTCAGATTGTGTCCTCTAGCTCCCTCCCGTAAGACACAGTCTCTATGCAACCTAAGTATGGGTGAGGGTAAGGGATCATATATACCATGTAACATTTTATAACATTGGATCATATCTCCCCTCACACGGCGATATGCAAGCGTTGGGGAGCTTCAGTCTTTTCAATCTATCGGGGTAGTTCAAATCATTCATGCTGGGCAGCTGCCTGGTAGCGATTTATACCAGAGGGATGTTAAAGTTGAAAGGCTATTTGTCCAATAGCAAGACATCATCATCAAATTTCGTTCCATTTTCAGAAAGAATAGTAGGTACCAAGCATTTGTGGATTAAACTCAATTGTCTCATGTGGTAGCTTTTATTCCTGTGATATCTTTCATAATATATTTTTCTTCATAATAATAATATCCATTGTTTTTTTTACAAATTCTATCAATGCAAATAAATATAGAGACTAGGGTTTACTACTTCATCATGGCTCAAAAAATCTACTTCATGGCTATGAATGTTTACATTCAAGAATTAAGATGTGTATGGAGATGTGTTAACTATAATTTGGCTACCAGTAAGCGGAAATGCATGCAAGTCAGTGGTGGAGTATTCGCATTAACTCCTCCCGCGCCAGCCGATCCCACGCTCCCAAATTTTAACTACGTACAGATCTGCTGTTCAGAAGGGACTGGAGGGCATTTGCTTGAATTTTACATCAGTATTTCTGCACAAAAACAATATGACAAAAGTTAAATGAAACAAAAAATCTGATTTATCTTTTATTATTCTAAATAGTTAAAACAAAATAAAGTCTTATAGTATCGAGAATTGGAGCCTCTGACATATGCTAGTAAATGCATCGGAACTCGTACCCCCCTTATGCCTCTTGGCAGGAATTCTGGTTCGTTACAGCCTTCTTTGACCTTTTAGTGTTCAACATCATTTTGGGATCATTGGTGCATTTGCCCCAAAATGACCCGCAACTAAAAAAATAGAGGAAAGTTAGTGAAATTTAAGATCTCGGCTGCAGAGTGAAACAAGTGAAGTTTGGGACTCAGGGGTAATAGTAGACCATATATAGGGTACCTTTGACCTTGTAGTATTAAAGGTCATATTGGGGACATTTGGTGCAATTGTCTCAAAATGGTCTAACTCATTTCTAGCATCGGATAATATGAGAGAATGGCACTTTGAAATTTTAATATGGTAGTAAATGGAGAAGTTTGAACCTTAAATTAAAAAAAAATCATCGCAGAATGAAACGGATGAATATAAATAAAGTTGCACCTTTAAGAAACAAGAAGATACTTCACATCAGCAACATAGGCATGAATTTAATAGGCGTGAAACTTGACTGGATGTCATATGCCAAGTGGTTAAATACCACAAGCAGAGGGACAAGGCCCATGAGCTTCTTGTTTCTTATTTGCAGAAGTATGGTGCATACTCATAATTGGTTGCCATTTATGTTTTAGGTTGCTACAAAGGACTGGCTTATATTAACTGATGTGCTGCTGGAAGTACTATGCCAGTTGCCGTGGAAAATCAGTCGGGCTTTGGTAAATTTTGCCATTTCACAGATTATATTTATTCAGAGTTAAAAAAAAAACAAAACAAAGAAAACAAATTACCGGTAATATACCGGAATGTTGACATAGGTGTGTGTTAAGTAAGTGATATTTGTTAAGATATTAATTTGGTTATCAACATACATTTTTATGATCTTCTGAAGCTCATATTTAGCAGTGTCATCTAGTGGTCAGAGTAAATGGGATGTACAATGTAGTTGGCTGCATCTTGTTGCTATCTAATCTTGGTTGCACCATCTCATTCACTAATACCCTTCTGTACCTCATGTAACCTAACACTGCACTTCATCCTTAAATTCATTGGTTGATCACAAGTTATTACATGTACCGGTAACTAAACTGAATCACTAATGCTATACCCACCTTTCAGGTAAATTTAATTCACCAGTATGTAAGAGTACCGTGATTGGGTATAATTACATGTGTATAAGTATTAGGTACATGGTAGTATGATATGTGTTTGTTTATTCAGATGCCTTGGATCTTGTGTGCGAGAGCCTTAACTCACCAACATTCGAGGGAACAACGAAGGCGAAGGAAGCTGACTTAGATTTTTTGTCTGATCTCCTGAACAATCCAGTGGTCCAGTCATTAGTTGAGGTGCATTCTCAAGTTTTTCATAAGAAAGTACAATTCAGTGCAATTAAATGTCTTGAGAGAACATGGTCTTAGAAGTCAACTGTTTTACTAAAACAAGTTTTACAATACATTAACTTTGTACTTGTTTTTTGTGTCACTCCAATTTGTAAGTAGGCTTTTAACAACAGACATAAATAAAAAATTAATATGTCCACATACCTGACATACGTAAGCTTACCAAAACACCTCTTTATCTTGTTACATTGAAATGAATGCCGTTTAGATTAACACGATAAATGAGGACAAGGCTGAAACGCCTGATGCTAGATATAGAATGAAAAGGAAATTTTTGAGCAAAGATGTGATCTTGTTACCATGGTTACATATAGAGTTCTTAGGGATACTTTGATATTGGGGTAAAAACAAATTTCTTCTTTTTGGTTGTTCCCATATAGACACATGATCTGTTGGAAGAGGCCGAGTTTTCCCCGCTCAGCTGTGACAATATTGATGCTGTCCAGGATATCATTGAAGAGATTGACGACACGGGCAGTAGGGATCCTATAGTTATTGAACTGAAGCAGCTTCTTTCCGAGCCAAATTTCAGGGTGTGTGTCACTGGAATTGTGAATGAGATATTAGTTCTTATATTAAAAGCAGAATAAGCTTTGCAAATAACAAATACATTGTACACCAAACACTACAAAGAACCAAGCAGCGAGCACAGTGTTATGTGATTTTGTATGGTTAAGGAGCTTTTGAACTTTTGTATGCATGTAATAAATATATTACTTAATCAGAGCTGGAAACGTGCTAAACATCTTAATCAGTTGTATGTGTGTTCTACTTATAACCATTTTCTGGCCTGTGGGTTTAATTAAAATAAGACTTAGGTATGTTTGAGATGTGAAATATACTTCATATTACCATGCTCTCCCTTAGCCTGTCATTACCACACAGGCATTAATGTGGTGTTTCACATGTTTCAACCAGGGTCTAATCTTGGCACATGATGACATTGCTGCCAAGAACTATGATGAATCTTTCCTGGTGGAGGAGGAGCCAATGTCAGCGGTTCTCATGCCGCAAGAAATGCAGATGTTTCCAGGAATGGCGGCACCAACAGACGCCATTAGAATGGTCGGGATACGAAAAAACGCAGATGAACCATTGGTATGCTATTCTCACACAATATAAATTTTGCAAAATTGAAAATGACTTTGCCATGGTGTATCCCGTGTTGCTCTTGGCTTTGTAAGAACATCTACAGCATACATGTATGCACATGCTACTTGAATTATAATGTGAATGGATGGGTGTTGAGAGATTTCTTATATAGCAGTTATACAGGATGGCAAAGTCCCAGTACCCCTCTCTGTGGCATTAGTGTTTCGAATCGACGATGGAGCTGTGCAGATATTACCCTTTAACACATAGATCAAATAACATTTCTCTGAATTTTGGCTTCGAATGTATGTATTTGGTGTACTTAATTAAAGAGGGGACAAATAATTTTGTTGTGGACTTTTACAGGGTATTACGGTCCGTCGAGAAACCGAGGGGCTCATGATAGCCCGCATAATGGCTGGCAGTATGATTGATAAGCAAGGTGACAAATGCTAGTCCTTCATCGGTGGTCTCTTGGCATGTAGTCAACCACGTTGTGGTATTTTAACACCATTGGCTATCCGCTGTAGTTCCTCTGTACTTAACATCCAGTTACTTTGGTTTCCTTGGCAACCTATGTCTAACATTGCTGTTGGCTGTTTAGCATTTTGTTGTGCGTCATGTCAAAATATTGGTGCACTACTACACTTACTTGTTATTCTACATATATCTGATGTATTTAATGCCATTTTGAGTCATAGCAGTTACGTTCTTGTTTGTTTTTGTTTTTTTGTTGCTTTTGGTTTGTTTGTTTTTTTCATTACTGGTAGTGGACAAGAATATGCTTAAATACACATTCAGCATGTAGACCTTAATATGTTTGACATGATGCAACTACATATACACAAGATTTACTACCAAGTATATTATGTGTCTAACCTTTGCTAACCCACTTACTGGACAGCTGATGGTTGCTTATGTACTGATGCTTCACTATAAGAACATCCATAGGCATAATTTAGAGTAAGCTTCCTGCCATTATTGGGGGCATCCCATCCTCAAATGGGACTTATATTTTACAAAAACACACTTTATACATGGACAGTCTCAGGTACAGTTAAAAAAATAGTTGCTTGAGCAAAAATACTAAAAGTAAAACAATGTTCAAAAATATTTTCTGTTGGCCAATATGCAGTAAAGAAACATCATACTGGGTTGATATTTTTTACAGAAACATAGTTATGGGCACTTGCAGGTACATCTAAAATGTTCCAGCTGCAATCATTTTCCTTCATTGGGTTATATGAGTAAAATTAGTCAAAAATATATTCCATATGCCCATATACAGTCAATCGGTGGCTTGCAAACTGCGGGGCGTAGATTGTTCGGCCCAAACAAGACAGGTCCACATTAACATGATTAACTCACACGCATACACCTACATACACCACCGAATCCAACTTGCAGTTGGTGATATGACCATGAGTGGTTGAAAGCCGACTATAAGCCTGATTTCCCCCACCCCCACCCCACCCCCGCCCCATATACAGTGAAGAAAGTCTGATCGATCTGATATTTTACAGAAACATACTCAAAGACAGCCTTGAGGTACAGTGGAAAAAGGTTTTTTCCTGTCATTTTTAATTGAATAAAATCACTAAAAAATTCTAAAAAAATATATACTATCGGGAGTTACGCGGTGAAGAAAAATCATATTGGGCTGCTATTTTACAGAATCTTTCTGAAGGATAGTCTTCAGGTACATTTAAAAAGTGATTCAGCTGCGATCGCATTTCATTGAGTTATTTGAGTAAAATTACTCAAAAATATATTCTATAAGCCCATATACAGTTATGACAATGCATCTTTTATAGATGAGTTGGAAGGGGGGATGTAAATGTTATATGTACTTTTGTGTAGTCATGATAAAGAATTCTTTATAATTTCTTTAAATTGGAGCACAACTAAAGAACTGTTAGACATGGTGTACGCGGTGATGAAGATGGCGGTAACTGTGAGACAGTGTTTTGCAAACTTGTATTCTTTTGCTTATTTATGTTGTTGTAATATGTACATGTACACTGTAGATTCCTAAACATTCTTCATGACATACATATAGAGATGAAGACATTTCACCACCTGGGTAGCTCTGCTTGACTTTGTTTTATTCCAGTATGTGCTAAATGCATGCTGTCTTGGTATAATTTCTGGCCTTTCAGTTTCTTTCTTGATGAATGTTTTCAGATCTATAAGTTACCAGAATAACACATTTTTTTGCCCTATTCCACTAGCATGTGTTATGTATTTTGGGCATAGAAAAGTAGCATGTGGTCATTAGGCCTTAATTTTATGATTAAGCACCCGACCATAACCTTAACCGCTTTGAAAGATACATTAAACCAGAAAGCTTGCATACTACTATTCAATGAATCATGGCAGTTATGTAGGCTGAACTGTTGATGCCCCACATGCCCCTTTTCTTTGCTCATCCTGCAAAGTGTCACTTTTCTCTCGCTGGTGTCTGTTGATGTTTTCAGTTTAACATATCTTAAAATTTGTTTCAGTGCAGGTTGTTCTTTGTTTTATTTACTGTAGTAACACTCATTGATGCTTTGGTGTGACTAACACTGGTCTATCCTTTAGGGGGTAACTTGTAGACTGGATGAGAATGGGGAGATAGTCATTTCCCGTATTATGGCAGGCGGGGCAGTTGATAACCAAGGTACCGGTATTTCATGACCTACTGCTCAAACCCAGTAGTATGAATAATAAGACATGTAGGCCGAATTCTGAAGACTACATGAACTATTTTTAACTTGCCTGACATTAAGAAAATACCTAAATTATCAAAATATATGAATCAAATAACTGTAAATAGTACCAGTGTGTTGGCTTTGATATTAAGTTATTTGGTAATGCAAGTTTCTTGCAAGTAACCAGCAGACTGTTTTAACATATACATATTAAATATATAATACATCCAAATATATAATATATCCACTAGTATGTGTGATAGCATTTTAAATCTTCAGGTCTCCTGCATGTTGGTGACATCATCAAGGAAATCAATGGACAGGAAGTCACTGACCCAGACACGCTCATGGAGATCATGAAGAGGACCACTGGCAGTGTAACTCTGAAGATCCTGCCCAGTTATTTCGACCAGAATGCATTTTCTCAGGTATTTAAACTTGCACACTGTACATGTACAAGTATATAAAAAAGTTACAAAACTTTGAAAAGTGTAACAAATGACATTTCATGATTGACTGAATACTTTTGCTATCAGATTTGAAGAAAGACATTCATTTATTTTTCTATATATACTGAGAGGCATTAAAAACGTTACACTGCTGCACGAATTACTTAATGTAACATTTTTAATGCCTCTCAGTATATTTAGAATCACAACTGCAAATTTGAGTATCTGTAAACATGGTAAAGATCTGAAAATCTATTTAGGAAGAAATACTGACTTCACTGATATCTGGACTGCTTTATTTAGTGCTAGAATCTCTTCTTCTCGCTCTATTCCTGCCAGGTTTATGTAAAAGCTCACTTTGCATACAATCCTAACCGTGACAAGCTGATTCCGTGTCGTGAGGCTGGCTTGGCATTCAAGGAGGGTGACATTCTTCAGATTGTCAATATGGATGACCCCACCTGGTGGCAGGTACATGCATTACAATAATTAAACATAAACGGGAGCCTCCAAATGCATAATGCCTTTACACTAAAAAGGTGCAAATATACTGATGTGGACTTTATGCATTTAGTATCATATTGAGGTATAAAATACTTTTGCCTTGTCTTTAACTGAGTGTGTATGTATTTTCCATCATTTTGAAATACAAGCATGTATAAATACATGAAGATATGGCCATCCAGACATATTGAAAGACATTCAGTTTATAAACTAAATACTGTCTTTACATAAGTCAATATATATTTGTTCCTCGTAGGCTAAGACTGTGGACAAGAATGGGCTGTCTGGGCTGATTCCATCACAGCAGTTGGAAGAAAAACGCAAGGCTTTCGTCAAACCTGAACACGACTACACCCACAAATCCTGTATGTATGCCATTGCTTCAGTGAGGCTAGGGATGTGTGGAGATATACATAACATCTGATATATAAGGATATGTGTGATGTCATCTCTGGATTATCGTATGTCATCAATTGGGGCATCCCCTCTCTGGATTATCATGTCATTAATTGCAGGATACCATCCAGAGTTATCTAGACAGTTTTAGTTGTCCCTTCTATATGGAGAACGAATTTTAGAAAACTATGTGGCAGATAGGTGGAGGAAGGGGGGGAGAATTTCCTTTTGATTTATATCAGTAAAATGCTTTTGCTTGTGCATGGGCACCTGTCTGGCAGGCTACTTACTCCCTTTGTCCATAGCAAAAGTTGAAAATTTGGCTAAGGCACCGATGCAAAATAATCAACATATGGGTATGAATAATGATATACAGTAGTCCCCCTCTAATAAGGACACCCCTTCTGCCAAACTATGCTGTCATTAGAGAGGTGTCCTTTGGTGAGAGGGAGCATTACATACCTTCATAGAACTCGCTGCCAGAAATGTGTGTCCTTTATGGAGGGGTGTCCTCTCTAGAGAGTGTCCTTTAAGAGAGGGACCACTGTATGCATATTTGCATATGTCATCTTGCCCTTATTCCTTAATTGAATATTGATTGGGATTTGACTGATTGATCACCTACAGTCTACATTGGAAGGCAGACTAGCAGCTCACTCCACTGTATATGCCTCAGTCAGTGCGATGGAATTCTATTGGGCGGTGGTATAGTCGAGAATCTGTTTGTCCGACTTGGGACATATACCTGACATAAATAATTGCTGGAATACCTCAAGGTGACAATATAGAAATTTGCTTGAATTTATAGTAACATGATATACTGCTGCTGTTCTTTCAGTGCTCTGTGGTCTCATGACCAAGAAGAAGAGAAAAATGATGTACCAGTCTACAAAAAGTTCGGGTAAGCTGTAAAGTAATGATAAATTCATGCATTTAGTAAATTGCCAATTTGGGTGAATTTCTTAGGATATTTACCTTTGCTTCTGCTTCGGTAAACCCCCAGCTTCAGACCCCTCACCCTATAAATAACTGACAGCCAGCTATTGCCATATTAAGTTTGTTAAGAAAGTTGGGAGAGTCATGTACAGCACAGTATGAATTAGCTAATGTTGGAAATGGTGGACAGGTTTACCAAGTCCTAAACGATTGCATCAAATCAATGATTCTGGAGTTTATTATATTTTTGTTTTGTCACTACCACTACATATACATGTAGTCTTCATTCAAATATTACGTTGTTTTTTTTACGTTTATATGGTGTGGCTCACACATTTGACTCTAGCTCCTCAAGTTTGGACTTGATATAGCGCTATCAGAGTATGTGTTCTCCCCACATGCCTACCATAGGCCATGAGCCAGAATAGATGGCATCCTGCAACCACAGACCGCCTGTTAGAGCTGCTGATCAAAGTTTCCTATTTCCAAATGATTTTGTTTTATCAGAACTTAAATGGCAGCCATCCAAGAAATATTGGAAATGGATCTTGCATTTCCCAGACAGTGGTTATCCCCACTTCAGGTATTGCCTTTCCTGTCGATTTATAACGTTAGGTGCTTTCCTTTTCTTCAGAGTTTGACAGAAATGACCTGTTGATTTATGAGGAGGTGGCCAGAATGCCACCATTTCAGCGCAAAACTCTGGTACTGGTTGGAGCAAAGGGCGTTGGTCGACGAACTCTGAAACAGAGGCTCATTAACGCTGACAAGACAAGATTTGGAGCAGTTACACCTCGTAAGTATAAACCACATGTTTGCTCTGGGATCAGCTTTCTGTCTTCTAACTTCACAGATGAAGTAGGCAAACAGAAATGAAACCTAAATTTGAACACACTGATACACCACTACAGCCATAACACCACCTCTCATAAAAAAACCTATATCTGACCACCAACAGACCACTACAACCTGTCATAAACACAGACAGTGAACACACTGAGAGACCACTACACCCTGACACCATCGCCATACACACTACCCTTTGACCCACTGAGAGACTACTACAGCCAGACACCTGTCAAAACACCTACATTTTAACACATCGAGAGACCACTACAATCAGACACAACCTGTCATAAATGCCTACATGTGATACCTTGTAACCTGTCACAGTTTGAATCCCGAGACCAGTAACACCTATTCTCGCATGTTGGAAGTGTTTGTCCATACTTTCAGACACCTCGCGACCTCAGAAAGAGGGAGAGGTGAACGGCCAGGTGTATTGGTTCGCCACCCAGGAGGAGATGGACAGAGGACTGCTGGCAGGGAAATACCTGGAGCATGGAGAATATGAGGGTCATACCTACGGGACCAAATTTGATGCCATTCGACATGTCATTCGCTCTGGTCGAATGTGCATTATGGATATCAGTGCTCAGGTTAGTCCAGTTGACAATATCTTTGTTCAGCCCTGATCCCCAACTATGCTTCCCCAATTAATCCTGAAAACTCTATAAAATAATCTAGTAGCCTATTGGACATGCACATTAGATTGAGAACACAAACGTTTTGTAATGCTGGGGAATCTTTGGGGATATGCAATTATGCATCCATTCTAACATGTTTCGCTAAAAAATTACGTGATGTAGCAATTATGTTAAAATGTTATGCAAGGCAGACATCAAATTGCACTTAAAGTCTGACAGTATGAAACAGTTGTATATGGAAGTATAATTTTTCCAGGCACTGAAGGCCATCAATACATCTGAGTTCATGCCATACATTGTGTTCATCGCTGCCGCACCGACAGAAATCATGCGAAACATGCATGAGTATGCCAGGCAGAAGGGTCGAACAGACAAATTCAAGACTGTGAGTATTATTGCATCAGTCTGTGAGAACTAGCAGTCTCAGTTACACCAGTCCATTCTTCAAGAATCAAGAGCAGACGTTCAATATTCTGATCATTACCCCACACAAGCTCACACAAATTGAGCAGTCCTATGTAGTTTTGCAGCTCAAGAGATGAGGAAAGTTTGAACAATAGTTTCTCTGACACGTATACCGGTACTTGTAACAAAGATATTCTTTCCCTTTGCCTTTCGAATTCTTGACATGTTACTCAGTTTTGTTGTATAAAAATGTTTCTACCTGTCCTTAGGCAAGAATTGCAAGAACATAAATGTTCTCATAACATAAACTCAATTTACAAGAACATAAATGTTGATTTGTTTTGCTGTTCTTAGAGTAATATTTTCAATGTAGCGCTAGTGCTGTTAAGTTCAACATTTTTCTTTTCATAAAGCTTTTAGTCTATAACTGGCATCACAAGTTTCCAAATCCAAAGGAGTCAAAACTGTAATGAAATATAAGGGAATGTCTAAACAGTTTAAGTATTTGTGTTGTATCAAGATAAGTTTGTGAAATACATGTGTCAAAGTATTTTATGAGCTAAATTAGATTTGCAGCCTCACCAGTTAGTAGCATACCCTAGAACCAAAAAATTCACCACCTCTTCAAAGATACTACTTTTTTCAGAATTAGTTTTTGAAATAAAACCCCACCTTGTGAATTGAAATTAAAGCTGTTGGTACATGTTTTCTCTCTCCAGGAAAAAGACTTCCGTAACACGCTAGAAGAAAGCCAAAAAATTGAACGCCATTATAAACCTTTCTTTGACATGAAGATCGTCAATGACAACATGGATGATACGTACAACAAGTTACGGAAGGCAATAGAAACTCTGACCACTGAACCACAGTGGGTGCCGATCAGTTGGGTGTATTAATTCCCCATGACCTGATGATTGTGTAAATGTAGATTAAGCTATAATGAAAATAAAATGATATTGTAGTGCTTGTTTTGCATATTTGGCACCTAGACAGAGCTGCTAATACTTTTTTATTTTGTCCAACCATCAAATTGTACATGTTGCACAAAGAGACTTGTAGATCTTCTTTCTGAATGGGACCAAACCAGTATCCTGAAGTGAGCCATTTCATACTTGAATATGTAATCACAGATTCATCATGTGTATGTTCCAGATAAATTATTGAGGTTGTAGATGATGCAAGATGTAAATCAACCTTGTATGTTTCTCTCAAATTATATGTATATCTGGAAGCCGCTTGTTCTTGTTTGGTGTACAGAAAACAGCCTGTTGGGAAACATTTTACAAAAGTACTGGTATGAACATGTACAAGGGTATTAGAAATATGTAAGAAAACTGTTAGATGCACGGTGTACAGTCACTAAGTATGTGAGTATTGTACTCGTAAGCTCAACAATTTGGTTTCACAAGACAAGCTACCTTTATAGCTTGTAGAATTGTGAAATTCTGGTACATTTTGTTTTATGTTTTAAAATGCTTTTGGGACCACTAAAATATAGAAGTCATTCCATTGTTATTTTAAATTTCAATGAGTAACATTTGTAGCTCAGCTAACAGCATAATTATATGCTACAAGCAGAGGTCACGGTATGGACTTGCTTCATTGGCCTACGGCCGTCCATCAAGTTAATTATCCTTGAAAATGGTGAACCAATTAGGTTCAAATTTTACATGTGGATTGCTGTAGCCAATATATGCCCAGATAATTATTTATAAATTTTCATTGTTCAAAATTTTATGCAACTTTTTAATTTTCCTTAACATGGGACCCTATGGGGGTGAAAATTCAAAACCTTACTCCTTCTGCAGTTATTAAGTTTTTGCAACAAACTTCTTTTGCAGGCTTCTGATGGTGGTCCTTATGAAATGTTCTTTTGAAATATTGAGTTTGTCAAGTTATTAAAACTTTAATGTCTACATACTGAATGGGAAAATGAAAAATTGTGATTTCCTCAAAAAGGGCTGATCAGAGCGAAGCAGATGAAAATTTGGACCCGGGGGATGTGTATGTGGAAGATGTATGGGTACTTTTGTCCTTGAACATATGAAGGTCATTCGGCGCACTTATCCCAAAACCTTGCTGTATCTTGAAAACCGCTTATCATAGAGCAGACAGGATGAAAAATTGAGCCTCGTTGGTGTATGTGGGTGTACTTTGACCTTGAACATGTCAATGTCATTATGATTTGGAGTCATTTGGTGCACTTTTCTCAAAATTGGGCGGTAACTCAAAAGCAGCTTGTTGCAGAGCGAAAACGGACAACAATTTGGGCATTGGGGCATATGGAATACTTTCACCTTGAACAGGTCAGGGTCATTTTGGGGTCAGTCGCTGCCCTTTCTCAAAATTGGGCGTAACTCAAAAGCAGCTTGTTGCAGAGCGAAAACGGATAACAATTTGGGCGTTGGGGCATATGGAATACTTTTACCTTGAACAGGTCAGGGTCATTTTGGGGTCAGTCAGTGCACTTTTCTCAAAATTGGGCCATAGCTCAAGAACTTCTCACCATAGAGAGAAACAGGAAAATTCGGGCCTTTGGGTATGAAAGTGGATACCTCTGACCTCAAACATGTTAATCTCATTTTGGGGTCATTTGGTGCACTTTTCTCCAAAGTGGGCAGCCCCGCTGTAACTAAAAATGGCTCATTGCTTAGTGAAGCAGATAAAAATTTGGGCCACAGGGGTGTATGAGATGTGAATGTGGGAACTTTTGACCTTGAACAGGTCAAGGTCATTTTGGGGTCATTCATTACACTTTTCTCAAAATTGGGCCATAACTTGAAAACAGCTCATCGTAGAGCAAAGGGATGAAAGTTTGGGTCTTGGGGGTATATGAGTTATAACTCTGAGTATGTTTGACCTTGAATGTTATGTCAAGGGCATTTGGGGTCATTAGGTGCTTTACTTTTCAGGGAAGGGGGGGGGGGCTAAGGAGGGGGGAAATGATGTATGTACATGGGTACTTTTGACCTCAAAACTGTCACCGTCATCTTACAGTCATTTGATGCACTTGTCTGAAAAAAAGTCCATGGCTTCATTTGGTAGCAAGATCAGATGTTACTTTAATCTGCCGGTGACCGCTGCAGATGATGCTAGCTGGACGTCAAGGACCCTGGGCTTCTTGTCTGTTTGTATAACATTAAATGACATGATATAAAAGTTATCAAGTCACCATTCTTTCAGGATGGGGCAAAAAGGACATTTGAGAGAGAATAATGTGCACATACATTGTATATTTTTTTTAATATTCTAATATCATTGTGCATGGGAATATGAAGTTTTCTGTTTTAGCTGTGCAACTAAATACACTGGACTATTTTTCTATACAAATTGAGACTATCAAACCATTTGGTTTTGAAATATTATAAAATGGAATCTGACAGTTCCTCAGATTTCAATGTTTTGTTATGAATGGATTGCATATACCGGGTATGAACTTGGATTGGGAACACATGACCTATATATGGCAGTAATTTGATGTATGAATCAAAGAAGCATGATTAATAATGGGAGGAAGATTTCTGTGCATTATCTTATGTATCACACGATGTTCTTTCTACATGTACATACTTGTTACCATAGAAAAAGTAGTCAATGTTACATAAAAGGTTCTTGCTGTATCTTTTATATCAGCTGTTGCTAACTTCAAGCTCATTTTTACATGAAACATTCCAGCCACCATTATAACAGAGAAGTTATTTTTATGCTACAAAGTGGAAATAAGGTTACGCATTTCATGTATACCTTTAAAATTTGTTCCAGAAATGGTAGTTGGTATTGAACATACATTTTCCATTTGTTAGTCATTCCAAACTTAATTGATTTGTAATCATTGATGCATGTTTTTTAGAAACTGCATTGTAACTGAAACGCTTGGCAAAATGTACAAGTTGTTTCATTACGAATTCCATGTATAAATTTTCTATCAGGAAATCAAAATATGAATGTATAATCTTTGGAACTATGTATCTGGCACTAACATAAATATGATATGCCATACCTATAATTATTTACAACAGTGCCTTACATATCATTGTAACAGAATGCCTTCACCATTGTTGCTGTTGCTATAATAACGTTGTACATGTTGTAGCCACAATAAAAGTCCACACAGTTTTTCAATACCAGTAGTTGGATTTCTGCTGTCTTAGAACTGTCCCAAATTGAGCCATGTGCAGAATAAAAATGTTACTTTGGGAGCAAGTACCAGTGATGCACCATTATAGTATACCATAAGTAAAATCAATTACCATTTCTTGTCGCAGTATGATAAACCTAAGGTCCCTATATTGATAAAATCTTTGTGAGGAGACGAGATTTTCCATTCCAAAACATTGCTTCTTAAAGCATCTATTAATGACTGTGTATGTTATGACATCTGGACATGTATCTTTTAATCTTTAATAAAAAAATTGCCCCAGAAAAAAAATATTGCATTTGCTGGAATATATATACACTGCTCAATACACTGCTTAAATATTTTGATCAGAGTATATGAAGGGATCATATACTCTGGTCAAAATATATGTAAGGAAGCAGATTTGCTCCCTTAAATATTTTGAGCGGTGTATATGTGCAGTTTTAATACATGGGTGTCATGGCCAAAATCCAGTGTGAAAATTTCTTCTGGATAGCATTATCCCAGATACCTGATAGGTTATATTCTAATGATATCAGATTAGGAGGGAGTAATGGATCAAGATTAAGAATACAGAAGACATGATATTTTTGAAGTGGTCGATTACAAAATATGTACAAAACATCACACCAGAACATTCATTAACATGTCTGGCACTATAGATACTCTGAATGAATCTTAATATAATAATATACCGGTAAGTTCCATTTGAAATATAATTTCAGTCAGTAACATCCTAGCTATAATACTTTACAAGTATATGTGTACATGTGCGTGTTGCAAACAATAGGAAATTCCTTTTAGACAGTATCAGACTGTTCTATTCTAAGAATAACCCCAGGGGGAATAACTTCTAATGAAGGAGTGGGATACACAGTAAGTGAGTAAAATTTTATTTAACGTCTGGTACAATGTAAAGGGTTCCACATGGGTAAAAAACGAAGTGTGACACGGCCACTTTAAAAGTTATAGAATCTGACATGAGCTTTGATAAAAACTGTAGAAAGTGACGTCAATATCTTATAAAAATTGTAGTATCGATTTCTGTAGAATATCTATGTTGAAATTTTATAGAAAACGAAGATTGACATGATCT
>JAAUYG010071682.1_pt1 | contig 16008 bp, 10 predicted proteins | sample 7278091 | NCBI WGS metagenome assembly JAAUYG01 (sample SAMN14350201, study PRJNA611818) | marine sediment metagenome | isolation source: surface marine sediment (0.6m) | place: French Polynesia: Moorea | collected 2018-08 | reverse complement strand
TACTACTACTACTACTACTGCTGCTGCTGCTGCTGCTGCTACTACTACTACTACTACTACTACTACTACTACTACTACTACTACTACTACTACTACTACTACTGCCACTACTGCCTCTATTGTCACTACTACTACTACTGCCACTACTGCTACTACTACTACTACTACTACTACTACTACTACTACTACTACTACTACTACTAATATTAAAAATAATAATAATAATAATAATAATAATAATAATAATAATAATAATAATAATAATAATAATAATAATAATATCATGGAATTGGGATGTAAATTGTGCTTTAAAAGCTAGAAAGAGTGCAGTCCATGATATTTCTTAGATGACAATTGACTATTGTTAAACCCCACCAGGGGTTTATTGCAATAACTTTTGTGTGTCCGTGTGCCTGTGTGTCTCTGTGTGTGTGTCCATGGAGGGATTTCCTTGGACACAGCAATGAGTTGATCTGATTTTAAGAAAAATCGCCCCGGGGTAAGGGTAGGCCTTGGGGGCCAAAAATTTGGCCCAATGATACGAGATAGGGATAAAATTCAAGTGCATATATCACGTAAATGGTGAGAGATAGATATGTGGTACTGTTAAACATTAATAGGAACTCATATATGGAGAGTCCAACTGCACCATTAGATTTGACTTTGGGTGACTTTGAAAGGTCAAAGTCAAGGTCACCCAGATTTCAAAGCGTTATATCTCGTAATGGAGCCATACTAGGTCCTATGATACTATTAACCATGGTAGGAAACCATATATGGCGTGTCAAATAACGCCATGATATTTGACCTTGGATGACCTTGAAAGATCAAAGTCAAGGTCAATCGGATTTCAAAGCCTTATATCTCATAAAGGAGCCGATTTAGGCCCTATGTTACTATTAAACATGAATAGGAAACCACATATGGGGAGTCCAATGGCACAGTCACATTAGACCCTGAGTGACCTTGAAGGGTCAAAGTCAAGGTCACCAAACTTTCGAAGCCTTATCTTGTAAAAGAAGCTGAGTTAGGCCCTATATATTACTATGAAACATTAATAGGAAATCATAGATGGGGAGTCCGATGCCACTGTTACGTTTGACCTTGAGTGACCTCAAAGGTCAAAGTCAAGGTTGACCTGATTTGAAGTCTTATAACCCCGGGCTTATAACTCATAAAGGAGCCTAGTTAAGCCCTATGTTTCTATTAAATATGAATAAGAAATCATATATAGGGAGTTTAATGGCACCATTAGATTTTACATTGGATAACCTTGAAAGGTCAAAGTCAAGGTCACTCACATTTTGGGTGGTAGGAGATCTGTATGGTATTTGCCAGCAACCTTAATCTCGATGTCACAAAAGAGAGCATAGTTGCGGACGGGGATTTCCTCTGTTCCAGCAGTCTTTCTTGTTAATATAGAAAAGGATATCGTGTCCCCAAGTCTCGTCTTACGTCGAGTTTTCACGAGACCTGTCAAGTTTGCAGAGCCCGAAAGGCTTTGTTGAGCATTGAACAGTGTTAAAATGCTCGTACTTGCCATTGATTCAAAGAATATTGTAACATTGACAGGTTCTTTAACGAGACGGTGGATATAAAACAGTTTTATACATCTTCGTTTGCAAGAAATGGTTGAAGACCGCACGATCGGGTGCATTACGCTGACTTCCTCGCCGCACCCTGTTTCTTGTTTTCGTATTGGCAGTGGAATTTATATTAAGCAAATGTTGGAATATGTTGCAAAATTTCTCACTTCATGTCTGTCCCTGTAAACATGCGTATGCCAAAACATTATTTCAATTCATAATACGGATTGCGACTAGTCATGTGGTCATGCCGCCGCCTGGAAGGGACCAATGGGGACGGGTTTCTCTTCTTAGCATGTTAGAGTTTCATCTTGACGTTCACAGAAGACCCAAGTTTCTCAACAAGACAACATTTTGCATGTTGCCCTAAATAATCAGATAAACTCTCTTTGAAAAAGAAAAAAAAATGTCTTATATCGTGCAAATGCGACCGACGATTCTTTTTTTGCGTACATAATTTGTACAAATCGTTGAAATAGTTTCATGTAAGGGATGAAACAAACATATGGCATGATAAACCACAGCCAAATGTCACTTATAACAGATGGAATTTACTCTCCAGTAAGACAACCAATGGAGCCTGGGGTTGGAAATGCGTTGACTCGCCCAGGTATAAAAAGTCCAGATGTTAGTCATACCTCTCCAAAGTCACCTGCACTGGACAAACAGTCCCTTGGTGGACAGTCTTTAGGTGGACAGTCAGGTATAAGTGTTGCCTCTAGCCTCTCTGGTGTATCAAGCCTATCAGGTCTGAGCAATATATCGGCAGATACAAATCCAGGAAATTGGACGGCTGTGTTTGATTATGAAGCCACCAGGGAGGATGAGCTTACCCTTCGAAAAGGAGCCCAAGTTAGAGTCCTTTCGAAAGACTCTAAAATATCTGGAGATGATAATTGGTGGGCTGGAGAAGTTGACAACAGACTTGGTATATTCCCAAGTGCATATGTTGTCCGATCAGAAGATGTGGATAATGTTTCACCAACTGGAGATGAAAGTAGACCTTTTGAGATAAAATTTTCAGAACTTACCTTTGAGGAGGTAATTGGTGTTGGTGGGTTTGGAAAGGTGTTTCGTGGTGAATGGAAAAGCCAGGAAGTTGCAATCAAAGCTGCCCGACAAGATCCTGATGAACCTTTGAATGTCACAGTTGAAAATGTTCGACAGGAGGCCAAGTTGTTTTGGTTGCTGGATCATCCAAATGTTATATCTCTCAAAGGTGTCTGTTTGGAACCACCTAATTTGTGCTTGGTTATGGAATATGCTCGTGGAGGATCATTAAGTCGTGCTTTACTCGGGCGACGGCTCCCACCAATAATTATTGTGAATTGGGCTCTTCAAATAGCACGAGGAATGTATTATCTGCATGAACAAGCTCCAGTGCCTCTCGTTCATAGAGATCTGAAATCAAACAACAGTAAGTTCTCTCAAACTGTTTTTAAACTTATTACCCCCCGGTATCAGTGAATTTGTTTGTGTAACCTTATGTTAGTATTTTGCTACATACTGAATAATTGTTGGTTTGTGATGGCCGATTGGTTAGCACCTCGGACTGCCAACCACAATATCATGGGTTTGAGTCCTGCGTAAGCCAGTTGGCTCATCAAATACCGTCCCGTGTGGACTATGGGTGACGACAATGGTACCTTGGTTCATTCAGCTGTAGAATGAGTACCTGGCGATAGACAGAGATGGCAGTTGTACTTAGATTAACTGTGGCGCTTTGAAGCATGTAAGTGGGTATATACTTCACAGGGAGTTGGGCAGGTGATGGATGTAACAGGTCTGCCAGGGGTAATCATGGCTATAATAATATGTAAAGCGCTTTGAGCTGGCTTCTGCAAGGAAAAGGCGCTGGTAAAGAACTGCATATTATTATTAATATTATGTAACCAGGGCAGCCAGACAAGGCTCTTCAGTTGCATTTGTGTAATATCCAACTACTAGTACCCCCGGTAACTATGGCCTTAAACTCATGTTGCTCACTGCTCAGCATAAATGACATTTTGTTCAAGTGTACAAATGTACTAATATTCCAGTTCATATCCTTCCCCCAAAATAATATTTGAATAAATAATGAAGAGAATCAACATGATCAGGATGATCTTATTAGATAAGTGAGTGAGTGATTATATCAAAGTTTAATGGCACATCAACACCAAAAGGGTCATACCGTGCCAAAACAGGTGATAATGATTGCAACGTCAATTCAAGTAGCTACAGTCTAAGAACTGCACTGTGTGAGAGCATTCGCTATCAGCAGATCAGGCCAAGTCTGAACAAAATGTACAACAAGACCTGATACCCAGGGTGCGCCACGGGGAGGCTGCTCTCTGCACCCCGTTATTACATTTTGTATTAGATAAGTCTGCAGCAACAGTAGGCATTGATAACAGTCATAATTTCTGTTTAACGTTTGTTAATAATGTGTTATTAAGCAAATTATTTTAACAGTGTTTTGTGTTCCTAGCTTAGCTAATTTTGTCTTTATTAAGGATAATTTATCGTTGCAGTTTGATTCAGCATGAAACAAAATGTATGCATTCCGATCGCTTGATTTTGCAGAAAAAAAAAAAGGTAAATACTTACCACACACATTGAGCCCAAAAGTCCTTGGCCATTCAATACCAGTCATATTACAAATATTGGCTGTATTTAGGATTTGTATAAAATCTGATGTTTTCAATCACATATTTACTTCAGCTGTTATAATTTTAAGTGAACTATTATGGCTAAGTTATGGAAATTTTACCAGACTGCTGGTGACCAGAATCATATAAAATTATTTTATCTTATCTGTAGGAACTTCCATGTTTCATTGGGTCTCTTGTGTTAGAAAATTCATTTGGGACTTTCCATCTCCAAATATAAAAGTCTGCCATTGGCTGAAAAAGACACAGATAAAGGTCAGATAATAGGTGACCATGAAAATGTCATTTGAAGGGAGGGCGTTGCAATCAGCCTGGACAAATTTATTCCCGAATGTGATGAGGCAGTGCGATGTGGAGAGTTGGGGGAGTCTTGGCTGTCACTGCACCCCAGGCAGAAAATCCAATTGCCCCCTTCCTTGAGGAGGAAAATTGTTCCTTCTTGCAACCACACTGGCGGCCTTCAGTCCACAGTGGAGCCAAGAAGTCTGATCATGCAGATCAACAAGAAGCCATCTTGTTCCTTACTTGGCAATGGTGGCTCAGTAGCCCACTAGTACTGTGTTCGGGACATTGAGCTGGGCCAGTGAAAGTTGTCATTGACGACTTGGGTTTTGTATGTTACTGTGTCATGTGTATACAGCCATCCCTACGATATTTTGATGCTTTAACAGGTTTAAGGCAAAGATCTATCAAAAAGTTGAAGTTTATACTATTAGTACTTTAGTAGTAGATCATTTGTGGAATAAAGTACTGGCAGCTGTCAATATAATGTTCATTAACATATACGTACAAGCTTTGCCATTGTGCTATACAAATTTAGTAGACGGTTACTAGGCATGAGGTTTTGAATGTGGAACTGTAGTTTACAAAAAATATGACACAGACCACCAATGAAAGATCGTAATCATGACAGTTGAATGTTGCAAAACCATAATTATTGTTCATGTTCATCTTCTTAAGAGTATTAGTACCTGAACTGTTGTACAGCCGTGACACAAGCTGACCTTTGGAGGTCCCTTGTCCACCAGCCTTCTTAAATGCGAGATGAGATGAGCTTTCCCTCTCTACTGTCCAAAGGGTAGCCATGGGGTAATTACAATATTAAAGTACCTAATACAGTGGTCCCTCTGTTTAAAGATAACGGATGCCTACTAATCATGCTAATGGTCTTATATGGGTGATGTTCTTGAAATGGAGGTTCAATGGTATGCAAAATATGGTACTATGACTATGGTACGCAAAATTGCACTTGGGAACCGATTAAGTTGTCTTATTATCTTGTGATAATAAAGGCCATTTTAAAATAACTATGAAATAGAGGTATGCTGGAGTACAATTTACACCATCCATGGATGGTTCCTTTTGTTCCCTATATGGCATACTACTAACAACTGTGCCATGTTCAGTGAATGTAAAATTCCAGGAAAACAGGTACTGCGGTGCAGTGACCTGTCAGCTTGACTGTATTAGTGCATTGTTGTGAGGCTTATTGTCTGGTGACAAAGGCCTGTGTCAAGCCTGTGTCCCAACATTGTCTGGCATTCAGTGTCTTCTGTTGAAAACTTGGATGTGGTATCATTCATCTCATGTTCATTGGAGTTACAAGCAGTAATTGGAATTGAAGAATTTAGGCTAAATTCGATCTCAACAAGAATTTTCTAAAAGTTTGGGCCATCTATTTTGCACTTTGTAATTTTCAAATTTACAAAGATAACATGGAGAAACACTGATAAAGGAAAAGCGAAAAAGGTTTTATGGTATTTTTCTTCATTAGAACAAACCCTTGTTTGAATGAAGTTTTGCTTTGTTCAACCTAGTTAAACATGTTAATCCATGTGAATAGAAAATAGACTAGAGGTATATCATACTACACATCATGCACACGGCAGGGTCAAAATTGGCTGTAATCATGATACAAACTGGTATTATTTATCATGTTTATAAATTTGTAACATGCTGTTTCATGGCTCAGCATTATAAATTACATTGTACAATCTTAGACATGCATCAAATGTAGCCTCTGTGAACATGTTATAGCAGTATATTGTAATGTACATGATGCATTTCATCATGCCACAAAAAGGAACATATTATATATTAGTAATTAATGAACATCAGGAAAATGCGGGAGGGAAAGCAGTCGGTGTCAAGATAATATTGATTTCCAAGTCCATGCAAATATACCGATTGCCTGGTCTGGCGTCACTGTTGCTACTTACACATGTAATACTTGCATGTAAATCATGTAAATTGGTTTGTGAGATGATAGTTGTACAGACAATTTCTGTGGTGGATACAGTAATTGTGGTGATGGCTTAAAAAATATATTAGTACTTGAAGGTCTCTTCACATGTTCACAAGCGTTACAAGCAGAATGCGCTTTTCCATTTATATATCAATACATCTATACATCATACATGTACGTATAAATAATGCCAGCAACAGCAGCAGCTGGTGCAGTTCTGGGATCCCAGTTATTTCATATAAACCTTTTGCATTATGTGTACTCTATCACTCTGCTGGTTAGCAGGGTTAGCTGCTGACTACTATGTACCTGCATCAGTGTATTCTTTGCACATTTGTTGGCGGAGGCCAAGGCAGTGCAAGTTCATGAACTGGGCAAGCCTGGCTACATCGATATATCCCTGCTAATGGAATGCACATGCATAATAGATTTTGTCCTTTGTACCGTTTGCAACTTGTAGGTTTAAAAAAATTACAGTCAAACCTGCTCTAAAGACCGCCTGTATATAAAGACCACCTGCATATATAAAGATCACACTTTATAGGTCCCCAGAGGTATACTTTTCATATTATTGAACCTGCATATAAAGACCACCTGTGTATAAGGACCACATTGTGCTGGTCCCTAGGCTAGGGTGGTCTTTATATACAACTTTCACTGTATACTGTTTTACATGCGCCTGACAACCTAGCTAACCCAGCTGCATTTACCAGTACAGGTACATTATGGGACATTAATGCAGTTAAGTGCAGTGCAACGCATATGTCACGCAATGACACGCATTGCACATGTTGCACTGCAGCTAGTCTGAACCCTAATAAAGAAACTGCCCAATACGAATCGATTCAGACCTGATTCAGGGTATCTTTATCCCTGCGGAGTGAAAATATACATTTACCGTGTCGACTGTCCATGCTCACTAGTAGGCAGTGTTCAGTCTAGGACGAACCAGATGGCTCAGTATTAAGTCAAATGCCCCCCCCCCTCCCCTCCCCACCTCCACCCCTTTCACAAACCTAGATTGAAAGTGGCTTAAAACTATTTTTTTGGAAAAGAAATTTTATATATTTTCCTCTAACCGTTATAGGCATGAGCAGTACTAAGAGTAAGTCATAAATTCTCCGCAGTGTTCAAAATGTTGTAAGAATACAGAAAACCTGAATACCATTCATTAATTTTGCGGTAAGCAATTTGGGTTCAGGTTTTGGGTGATCATTGACATCTTTTACAAGACTGGAAACTGGATCACCATATTGTCCATATTGTCATGTCAATAAAAATGTATCTCAAGACCGTTGGTTTCTCAAGACATATTTGACCGTACATGTACTGTGGCTGTGTCCCTCAATGCTGCCTTTTGCCGTTTTCCAGTCTTGCTGAGGGAAAGGGTTGAAAACGATGACCTGAGACAAAAAACCATGAAGATCACGGATTTCGGTCTGGCCAGGGAGGTGAATCACACGACCAGGATGAGCACAGCCGGGACATACGCCTGGATGGCTCCAGAGGTCATCAAATCCTCCACCTTCTCCAAGGCCAGTGATGTTTGGAGGTAGGGAAACCAACTTTTGTACTTTCAGTAATGTTTCGAACATGGTGATCGGCATGTTTGCCAAGTGGTGGCATTCTGGCTGCAGATTTGATAGGCCATGTGCACAGTCAAAGCCAGATTCTTGCTGCACCTTGGTATCAGCGAAAGAAACTCACTCCAGTAAACTATGTTTAGTACAGTTCACAGACCTATGAGACATTAATGGACTAGCAATAGCAAAATTACATGTCAAGGCATATCTGGAAGTTTCATTTGATTAGACGTGCACTTTAAATAAAAATTTTTTAGTATGTATCTCCATGATCTCTTGGTACCTATAGACATGAACAACCATGCCTGTATATGACACATGAAAAAGAAAATTCCATCTTAGGAAGATTCATTATGTTTGGTCTACAGATAACCAATGCCATTTTAAGACTGTTAGTCTTTTACTATATACCATATAGCTGTGCCATTACAAAGTCTTTGTATCTTTTGAGTATATATATACCAGTATATTCTTTGAAACATTTCTGCTTTTAAAATTGTCAAAGTTACCCACTGGTACAGTGCATGTGTTGACGGTTGTTTCTGCTGCTAATATTTATCAAATTACATAAATATTATTAACTTTAATGACAGCTTTATAAGACACTTAGCGACTGATGAAATTTGAAGTATTTTAATAGTAGCTTCTTGTGAAACATATCCACTGGTAGCTATAATATTATTAGTTTTTTTTGTTTTGTTTTTTTTAAGTTTTGGTGTGGTGTTATGGGAGCTGTTGACATGTGAGACACCATACAAGGGAATCGACACCCTGGCTGTGGCCTACGGTGTGGCAATGAGCAAACTCACACTGCCTATCCCGTCCACCTGCCCGGAGGCCTTCACGCAACTGCTGGAACGTAAGACACTTTTTGATTTATATTGAGCACCACAAATTTGTATGCATTTTCGTTTTAGGTGAACTTGTTCAACAATGTTTATACATGTGTATGTGTAACTTCAAAAAATGGTTCTGTATACTGGGATATGTAGCTATGGTGATCCCTGCGATTTAGAGCCTGCCCTCCTGACTATCCCTCTATTTTAAGACTAGTCATCAATGTAGTTAGTATTCTTATACTTTTAATATAATCCCTCTATTTCCAAGACAACTTTACTGTAAGACACACAGAGTGCACTAACTGAATGGTGGTCTTAAAATGCAGGGACCACTGTAATATTCTTTAGTTGTATGATACACATGACAGTACGATGCATGATGCAGTATTTGCTTATTCAGCCCAGTGCTATTCAGAGCCTTGCTTTGATGGTAGAATGAATTGAGCGATGAAGTCATGTCTTCGGAGTATTTTTTTTATGTTTCAGGATGCTGATAAGGCTTTCTGTCTCTCTCTCTGATTGTTGAATCACTACTGGTTGATAAACATATATCACACACAAACAGAATGCACGCATGAGATACCAGTGGCCTCCAATCAGTAAATCCAATCAGGAGACATTAATAGTGTGGGTGGACATGAAGTGGTAGATCTGTGGATGTTGGCGTGATAAATAATGTAAATGCATCACTCTGAATGGTGCTCCAGGACCCCAAGCTTGATATCAAGTGTAGTGGTGGTGCTGTTGTTTCTACAGGCCGGCCAGCCGAAGTGTAGTATCAAAGATAAGACAATTGTAGTAGCTGTTAGCTATGTGATGGGGATTAGAGGGATCGGCCACTCCTTGTCTAGCTGCTGTGTGTTTGGCCACTGGCCAGTACCCAGTCAGAAGTGTCTGTTTAATAGTACATAGTGGTATGATCAAAGCTTGTTATAGCAAAACAGTAATTAACCTCACATCATTGTGTAATAAATTAATGGCATTCATGTTTTTTTTGCGAGTACTTACAGCAGACATGTGACAGGATTCAATGAAACTGTCTCTTGGTTACTTATCTGTAGTTTTGATCACAACATAAGTTACAGATAAACATATGCAGGACTACACGTAAGCAGCTGTATACCGGGGCTCATAAATTCAGAACATTGTTGGCTCTATATCTTTTTGATGTACTGTAAATTCAAATGTATGTATGTGGGGGGGGGGGGGGATTGATTTGACTGGGGTGGGGGGTGGGGGGCAATTGATTGGCTAATATTTTTTCTGACCACCTTTAAAGCCCAAAAATAAAAATAAATCCCTGTGAAAATATTGCAAATTATTGCTCTCTGCCTAGAAAATGAGCAACACATGACTAAGAGCGAATGTATTTCCAAAATGCAAACATTAAACTGGGAGCATGTGGAGAACATTAACGAATTTACAGTCCTGTGCACATACAGCCACAAATCACGTTTTCATGATTCTGGCATTGCTTCATTGTTGCTGAGGAGATGAGACCAGTCCAATATTGTGTTCTGGTGCTTTCACCCCCATGAATTGGCAAGTTATAAATGTTATATGTACACGAGAATTCGGTAACTTTTGGAATTCCTAGCTGCATTGTTCTGGGCAAATTAACCACCACATCTTTCAGATGATATTGATTTTTGCGACATGATGAATTGGATGAAGTTACAGGCTTGATATGAGTTAGGGGGCGTCAGTAATAGTATGGTAGCTTTTGAACAAATTTGAAGCATTCTGAAGTGTGGTTCTCATTTTCCAGCCTCTTCTGGCCATAGACGATAGTCAAAATTCACAAGAACCAGTGTTTTGGCCATTTACTGGCTAATAATAAGGGATTGGATTTGCCATGATAGTTGTCAGTCAATCCACAAATGATCCAAGACTTCCGCAACGTCTTCACGGCCCCCAAAATAGGTTTCACCAAATTGCTGTTAGAAGTTGTTTACCTTGAGGCATGTTGTCTGTCTATTAAACTTTATTGGGCTTTTGTTGGGCCAGTATCTTGAAATATGTTGTCTTAAGTATAAGGGACCTCCTGGCCAGTTATCATCGTCTTACCAAGCATGTCTTTTGTCCTGTGGATATCAAGCTTTGGATACACTTGGTTTTCTGGCTGGGCACCATGGGCGCCAACCCAAATGTCCGGCTATAGATTTATATAAATAAGTCCCATGTTGTATACAGTGTACCTACTGTAAGGTGGGCCTGTTAATAGTTTTTCCAGTTGGTCATCTTCTGGTTGTTGACTGCTGGGGACTCCTGATATTTTTGCCCTGCTCAGCATGAGTAGGCAATGTTTGCTGCTTGACTTCTTGACAGTGGATGTTGTGACGTCAGGTCAGGTCAGCGCCTGCTTGTATTAAAGTGGGATTAAGGGCCACACCTGGCAGGCAAGATATCTGTGTGTGTATGTGTGTGTGGTGTTCCTGATACATACATTTAGTCTCATCAAGCCTTAGAGCACTGATGTGACCCTACAGAAAATATGTATTCCACTTAGTTGGCTGTGACCTTAGAAATACCAATTATAAAATTGTTGGCTACCTGTAGTACACATGAGCTGTACAGTAGTCCCCTTCTAACAAGGCCACCCTATTTGCCAAGAAACTGTGGCCACAATAATGAGGTGGCCTTTGGTGAGAGGGAGATGTAATGCTTTTATAGTAAGAGCGCCAAAAATTTATGGCCACATTAGAGAGGGTGGCCTCTGTTGAGAGTGGCCACTAAGAGAGGGACCACTGTATGTGTTTTGCATTTTGAAGATTATCCCTGAACTGAACCAGAAAAATGCCACTCATTGTCTGTTTGAAGAGTGATCAAAAAATACTTGATAGTCAATGATTAATGAAGCATTCTAGCAGCATCTCCTTAGGGTTTTCGGTAGTAGATGCTGATAATTTACTACATACTGGTGCTACCAGTATCCTGCATTGTATAGTACATGTAGTTTTTCTGATTACAGCATTCCTGCTGGTAGCGTCCACTCTCAATAGAGGCCATCCTCTCTCTAATGAGGCCATACATATTTTCCACTACCACTATCTTGACATGATCAATGTATTTAGTACTTCTCCCTCTTACCAATGGTCACCTCTCTAATGTGCCACAGTTTCTTGGCAAATAGGGTTGCATTTTTAGAGAGAGACTACTGTACTATATTGATTTCTTTGTATCCAGGTGACAGTGTTAGAATGCTTAGTCCTGGAAGTACCTCACACTGTACATAGTTAGCAAATATTTGAAACCAAGTGGCCTGTTCACTTGTTCAGGCATAAACATTTCCCCCATGTGTGGAACAACATGTATCATTTCCAAATTAGGATTATTCAAAAAGTGCATTCTTCTTCATGAGAATTTCTCTGCTCCTGGGTTTCTGCCTGTGAGGTCAGGCGTATAGTCTAAAAAGAGTCCGCCCTTGACGTAATCTAAAGCCATTCAGTTGACAATTATATCCATTTACGCCATTGCTATCCACACAATTACACCAGTGCATTAGTGCCCAGCCCATAGCTACTCTAAGTGGTTAGGGTGTGTGGCACTGTCTGTTTGAGTTTGATCTGGGAGTGGGGGGCTGTGGTTTGCTCTTCTTAGGTCAAAACAATAAACTAACAATCAGTCAGCATGGTCAGGTTGTCACAAAAGTAAACACGATAGAAGGTCTTTTCTGTTTCTGGAAGTAAAATCATAGCGGCAGTGTTTGTTTACAATTTTACAAATGTTTTATGTCACTACAGTAGAGGCATATAATCCATACTCAAGGATTTCAAACAGCTGAAGTTAATCCATGTGATTCTGAAGCAATAGCCTTTATTACATTTAGCTGTGTTTATCAGCATGATTATAATTCTAATTAAATGAATGTGAAAAACTCACAGCTTTAGCATTTAGTTGCACAGATTTTGTGTGACCAGTTTGCAAAAAATAAAAATGAGTTGTAACCCCTTGCACCTAAACATGCTGTAGCATATAATACCATAAATGTTTGGAGTGAAACAAGTCACCATTCAGCATGTTCAGGCATTGCCAAGTGCAAAATTCCATCTAGTTAAAACAATGTTGACCATCCGAAATGTTACACGGTTTGTCTATATGAACTGTACCTGGAACTGATGCAGGGGATGTCTTCTTACGAGAACAATATTACATGTATTGGATTTTCAGCACAAGAAAGGGGAATTTGCTGCTGACAGACCCCATGGCATTTGCCTAGAGGAGTCCGTCCTATAGTTTGTCCTGCCAGCGAAGGGTGTTTGTACATGTTGTAGTTGGGGGTGCTGTGTTGTCCCAGGAACGCTGGGGGTGGTAGTACTCCACCCCCTTCCAATGCAGAGACGCTATGCAGAGCTGCTCAGTGCTGCCAATGCAGCAGCCTTGTTATTGGATCATCAATAACAGCCAAGGACCTAATATTGTAACTGGGGCGGCAGCAATTCAGAATTACAGGCCTTCTCTGCCATTCTAACCCTAGGGATGGATTTGGAGATGTGGGTGACAGACAGATCTATGGAGGGGTCACTGAGGTTGGCAGGGACAGTCGGACCCCCGGTCACCGTGGCGGCGGCAGGGGGACAGGCACTGTGGCACTGACCATGCTGACTGGGGGTTGACAAACTAGGAGAGCCAGTGTCACGACTCATTTCAGGCTGGAGAACAGCAATGGAACTTGTCCGAGCATAGCTAACCTCTCCAATTATGTATGCATGTACCATGTGTACAGCCCCCCTCCGAAAGTTATTCAGCTGGACCAGGTTCTGAAATTAACACAGAATGTACAATGATGTACTAGGGTTTAACTATGCGGCCCTCTCAGATTATCACACACTGTTAGCCCAATGATTAGAAAAGTAATCTCTGGATGTCGCCGGGCAGGGTTCCGTGCTTGAGCGGTCTTGATTTACAACTAAGAAGAGACTAGGGTGACATATTTCACACTGGGCTTAACTTAGGTAGTGACACAGATAACATGTAGGGGCCTTTAGGTTGGGAGACTCTACTCAAAGAAAAGAACATCGGAACCATAGTGGGCATGCCGGGCCCAGTCAGGTGCGATTTTAACCAGCATCAACATCAAGTGACAAATGTGACTTGACAGTGGCAAAATGCCTTATGCATCAGTGTTTTGTAGCATTGCACAATTGTTTGGTGATTGAAATGCAGCTTCTTAACAAAGAAAAAAAATTAAGTCAAGGTACTAAATAGTTATGTGTATTATCGAAGTAAGTTGTATGGAAATATTACCACATGTCAGAACATATATTTTCACAAATAACACTAAGACACATTCATAACATTCACATAACACTATATGTGTGTTTTTGGCTTACGCTTATCAGCATTACGATTGTCTGTTGTAAGCCAGCATTTTCTGTGTACTAATTAAATCATGCTCAGCATGAAATGGCAGTCATGCTAGTAAAGCACTCATTACAAGTATGTACTACAGTAGAACCTGTCTTGAAAGACCACCCCATTGGCCCCAAAAATGTGGTCTGGCAAGACAGGTGGTCTCTGGGGACAGGTTCAGTTATATTGAAATGTAGATCCTTCTGCAGAAAATGTGTGGTCTGTCAAGACAGGTGGTCTCTCATGGCAGTGGTCTCTCAAGACAGGTGTCACTGTACATGTACCGGTATGTCATTTGGCTAGTAGAGTTGTCTACATACTGTATCCTTCAATTGCCTTTAGCTCCTGTAAGTTCCCCATTTCCAAGGCGTTCGTACACTTTTGTACCCATTGGTCATCATGGTCATGTTACCCATAGTGTTTGGTATTGTAGCATGTTCAAGATATTACTATTAGCAACACAGATGAAGCTTGGGATGATGTGATCCAGGAAAACACCACAGACAAACATTTAATAAATGTGGATCTGCAGATAAACAGAATGTTTGAATCTGAAACAAGCATGATACCAAGACTTTTTCGAGACTGTGTAAGTGTGGGTTATGTTGGTGCCATATGAAAGTTGGAGGCCTGGCCTCATTCACCTCTCGCCCCCACTCACCCCCCAACCCCCATGAAATAGCGGGAATATGACAGAAAATTTACCTTTGCTTGAAGTAATACAATGTATATTCAAGCAATTCAAGCATTCTCATGCATGAACTTGTAGCATGTGTAGCAGCTTCTAGCATGTGTTCTATTATCACTATGTATATGCATGATGTAAAACATACTTTCAACTTTTTTGTACCATTTTGACTAACACATGTAACAGGCGTATAATACTATACTGTGTTTTCATGTATTATTTGCAGAATGCTGGCACCCGGAGCCACACGAGCGGCCAACATTTGGCGAAATCCTGGATGATCTGGAAGACATCGCAACCTCTTCTTTCATCTCCACACCCAGGGATTCCTTCCAGACAATGCAGGAAAACTGGAAACAGGAGATCGAGGACATGTTTGATCAGCTCCGGGAGAGAGAGCAGGTCGGTACTGTGGGGGGTGGTGGGGCGTGGGGAGTAAGGAATAGTAAGGGTTGACATGAGACAGAGAAAGAACATGTCATACTCCCTGAGAGTGGTAGGAGAGGTTGGACTAATACCAGGGAGAGACCAGGTTGGGACTCACTTTGGTCATTAGTCTCCCCGACGGTAGGGTTTGTGTCGCATATGAAGGAGAGATAAGATTAGGCTTCTGAAAAATACTCAAGTGTTTACAGTTGTACTTAACATGCTTAAGGCTCTGTAAAATACTTAAGTTTTGGCTTTAGTCACCAAACTGACTTAAAAGCCAAAACTTGGACTTGAGTATTTTCGATACAGGTATAATCAGCAACGGAATTTCAAATCAGTGCATCTGTATTGAATACTTATTAGTATCGATGCATTATGAAAAATACAGCCTAGATACTCTTCTACTAAAATTTTGACATTAAAGGTGCCATGGGTACCTAGGAGACTGTTGTCAATGGTAGCTAATGCCCACTTGGCTGCTCATAGCAAATCGTGACTTTTTGAGCATGAAACTTAGAATATGGTGGTAGCAGGTTGCCTGGCATGGCGCCCGAAATGGTTGGTTTCACTGATGCATCAATTTGCAAGAATAAACGTCAATGTTCCAAGAAATAAACATCAATGTTCCAAGAAAT
>JAAUYG010017340.1_pt1 | contig 16013 bp, 9 predicted proteins | sample 7278091 | NCBI WGS metagenome assembly JAAUYG01 (sample SAMN14350201, study PRJNA611818) | marine sediment metagenome | isolation source: surface marine sediment (0.6m) | place: French Polynesia: Moorea | collected 2018-08 | reverse complement strand
ATATATCAGACAAAACCACTTCAGCTGTGATAGATCTTATTAGGTCTACAAAGCTTTATCATGACTCCATTTGCCCCGGTGACTCAGCCCTCAATTCAGCATTGTGCCCCACACAATGGTGCCGTTGTATTTCTCCGATGACGCCTGATTGTTAGGTCCATTGGATTTTCTCAAGATCCAACGAACCGACAACCTACTTCTTCTGTATGGGTTGGCAAGCCAATTACTGGGTACTACTGCCTGGTAATTGATATTAATAATTTTCGTTTAGGTGTGGCAGCACCTTGTGCATATTGTGTCAGTTGCAAAATTTTCTTTTAGGAAAAACAGAAATGTGTGAGATATAAATTATACAGTGAAATACATGTCGTCCTAATGCTAACTGACTAGAGCATATACTAGTAGGATGTTTTAGCATGCTATAGGACGTTTCTTTGGTCGAGTAGTGCTAGGTCAGAGCACCTCGCATCTGCTTTGTGCCATCTCGCATCTGCTTTGTGCCATGTGCACCTGGCAGCAGCCTATAGCAGGTTATCAGCTGTAGCATTATACTAAGGCACTGCTTTGCCCTCAGATAGCACAAAATTTGCATCTTATTAGGTATCTGCCCCCCCCCCCCTCCCCCCCCATGTGCTGGCGCCTGCCATTGCTGAAAGTGCTATGGGCTAGAGCATCTGGGTGACGCTAGTTTTTTGGTTAGAAAGATATACTTTTCGCAGAGTGTAGTAGTTACAAAAAGATTCAGACAAACTATCATCAGTATACAATATAGACAGTTACATGTACCGGTAGGTGCTGTGTTATACATGTAAGTAAGTAGGAATTAAGTCAAACTTTAGGTAGAAAATACAGACTGGAGTCTTAATGGCATGTAAGATCTTCCTTTCATATGTGCAGGTACATGCATGGGTATGTAAGTAAATTTCATAGTTAAAATTTCAGTTCAAATTTCCTAGCTACAGCTTTCTATCAGTCATATAATCTAAATACCTGTGCTGTCTGATGTTGCATCAAAATTCAATCATTCGATTTCATCAAAGTGGCAGTATTATTGACTGGGTGACCTTACGGCAGTGTCATATGGCTATACCCATAGGCTGACATGAGGTTGCACGTAATATAAAATATTACTTTGTTTGGACACTGGGATTGCCTTATCCCATCAAACTTGGTGTGCAAACCTTTTACCGATAACCCAAATTGTGTCATAAAGCTTATAGCCGCGTAAAACCCATAGCCATAGCTGCGAAGGATGGGTTGAAAACAGAAGATGCGGCATATTGTATATAGGCTGGGTGCTCTATGCCAGCTGCTTCAGTTAAAGTCTAGCAGCTTCTATCGATCGCAACCACCAGCAATCAATACCATGACACTGTGGAAGTGGACCTAGACGAATCGGACACAAAGTTCCGTTTTGCTCCCAACATTAAATCTCTCTATTGCTGCTGCTAAATTCTGTTCAGTAATTTGGGCAGAGGCATAATGCGGGTGTGTGGGGTGCTGATGAAACCAGCATTGGAAGTCGTTTGGCCCAGCAGCGGCACTCTACAAGACCGAGACGGGACGTCAGTTACCGTGTGGGCAGACAAAGGAGCCATAATGGCCTGATGATGTCGTATATAACCCTGGAGTATGAACCTGGATTAAGTTGTAGTACCTGGTGGCTAGCAGATGACAGTCATGGCTGATACGACCAACCACAGTTTTAGTAGCTCAGGGTTACAGATGACTTCAACGTCCACTCTGTACCCAGCTAACTTAGCCAATCTCCAGTCTGTGAGTATAATATCCAGTCATAGATTATAATATCCAGTTACCGGTAGTAGAGCTGTGCATCTAACTACATTATCTATCCATGCAAACAACAACATAATTATAGATCTCCCGATATCTCTTACCAAGAAGCTGAAAGTTTTTTTCGTTATTATCAAAATTGTTATATTAAATTCTGTAACTTACACAAGGTGCATATAACCTTACCGGTAAATAGTATACACTACATGTATATGTAACATAACACTGCAAATTCTTCAATTTACTAGTACAGTTTGAAAATAAACTACTACTGCTGCTACTCCCCCTGCTCCTCCTCCTTCTCCTCCTCCTCCTCCTCCTCCTACTACTACCGGTATTACTGCTGTTTGTACTGATACTACCATTATATGTAATACCACTACTACTACTACTATACTACTACTACCACTACTACTACCTTACTAGCGGTACTACCGGTACTACTACTGGTATCACTACTACTCATCTTCTTTAATACTGATAATTAATATGCTATAACTATAATAAGTTCCTTTTCCCAATCCAAAGTGACATCTGTCATTGATTATACAGCCTTGTGGATTTCATTCATGTTACATGTTTACCATATAGTGCAATAGTTGTTGGTACCATAATTGCAATATAGATTCTAGTGGTAGTATGGGCAGTTCAATGCCTGTATTTGGGTTGACATGATATATGGCCTATTTTTCTACACGGTGATGTATTGGTGGATGTATGAAGTCATTGTGTGATGTATCTGTTCGTGCATGCAATGACAACGCAAATCTTTCTGCATTAATTATTGGTTTTGCCCGTTTCTTGCAGATCTGCGATGTGCCAGTTATACATTCAACTACATGATATATGCTGATTAATACAAGGAAGTTTTTTCCATTATTTCTTGGGGCGATATGTAGGCATGGTCAGTAGTAATAGCTGTTAGTTGTGTATTTACATAAAGAATTTAATTAGCTTATTGAATATGGGTCTTGTGTCTTTCAGGAGTCACGAGGCAGTGAAGCTGAGCCTGCGGGCAAGGACAGCGAGCACCTGTCTGACCGTCATATGAGTGTAGTAGAGAGGGAGATTAGACAACAGAAGTTACGGGAGCAGGAAGTAATCAACCAGCACCGCGCCCTGCAGCAGCAGTCGTCCCCGCTCTCTCCTCTGTCTGTGGATACCAGCCTTTCACCACAACCCCCCCAGTCGGCTCCTAGTCCACGCCGATCACCCAGCCCGGCGGCCCGACCTGTCAGCCCACGTCCTCGCTCTCCCAGCCCACTACCAGTCACACTGCCCCAGCCACAGGCTAGTCTACATCCAGAGGCTGGTGGTCCCCGCAGTCCAGAGATGACCACCCCCAGTCCAAACTCCCAGGATGGGGGGGAGCCTGTGGTTGAGTACTCTGAGGCGATCTCCCGAGGAGCTCACCCGGGGGAAAGCCGCATTGCCCGGGAGCTTAGAGAGCAACGGGAACGTGAAGAAGAGCTGAGACGCCGATGGAAGGAGATGGGTCTGGAGACCCCGCTAGCCAATCAGGATCCTCCAGATACACCATACAACAGGCCCGACCCTCCACAGCCCAAGATGAATAGTGTACAGCAGCGTGGCGGTGGGAAGCCATCATGGGGGATGTCGAAATCTGTGAGTGAGCCAGTCCAGCTGATAGCGGCCACACAGCACATTGTGACTCCCACTGAGGAAATCTCAGTCAGCGCCAAACGCACAGTCAATAACAATCAGTATGAGAAGATCCAGACAAACGGGGACACTGATCCCAGGGAGAACTCAATCCAGAACAACAGCAGTTCTCTGGATCAGGATGACACAGACAGTGACATACGGCATAATCATTTTGCGTACATGCCACAGAACGAGACTCCCATTGAGAGGGAAATGCGGTTGGCACGGGAAAGGGAGGAGGAGCTGCGGCGGGTGCGTGGTCTTCCTGTGTTGCCGCGGACCACAGACGACACAGACTTCAATGTGGAAGTGACAGCTGGGGAAGCCTCGTCCCGACCTCAGATATTGTATCGCCGTGGAGACGAAGGCCAGGGAGGAAGGATCCGTAAGTTTGCCAGCAGTCGCTTGCAGTGGGAGATAGAGCAGGAAAAAAGACGTGAACTGGCGCTGAAATCTGGCGGGCAAATCAGCACCATATCTGAGGAGAGATCCGGACCGGCAGTGAAATATACAGACGTTATTCCCAAAGAGAATGCCGCGTCAGGTATGTACAAATTTCGCCCCCAGCGAACAGTTTCGGCTCCTGCTACTCCAGTTGCACCCCCTCCAGACACTGTCAATAACAAAGTTAGCGAAAATGGTAGCTTGGCCCCCCCAGCAGTGGAAGAACCAAGTTCGTCTGTTCCGGCAGCTGCTCAGCCCTCCGCCTCGCGAGTCAGGCCCCAGCCAGCGGTGCTCAGGCGATACTCCCACAACCTGCAGGCCAGCGATGCAGCCAGTGGAGGAGGAAGCCCTGCTGAGTCACGGATAGAGAGAGAGCTCCGAGAAATGAAGGAACGAGAGGAAGAACTTAGGTTTGTATACGCTATACAGGTCACAACAGTTAACAGTCGGGCCTGAAAACTAAAACGAAGCTTTAATGTCAGTAGATGGTAAACTGGTACATGTTTTACCAGTAGCATGTTTTAGTGATGCCTAGGTAAAGGGTATGTTCCCTGGCTTCCAGAGTTGTCTCTGTTACTTAAGCAGCATTGGTGCAATTATTGCTATGTGACAGATGTAACAATCTTCTACATGATACAGTTAGCAGCACAGTTTGAATTAGTGACCTTTGATTCAATGGCTTTGCGGGATCAGTGCAGTAAGACATTCATGAATCTTATATTCTGCAGTACATTAGATCTTTAGTGCTGTAATTTATCAAATTGAAAGAGCACATCTTGCTTCCAAACAGTTACTACAACCAGTGCCATCCTTTGTCGTGTCGCCCAATCTGGTCCTTACCCCATGCATGTGTGCTGTAGGTATTATACTGTATTCTACTGCTATGTGATATATTTGTGGTATGACTGTTCCCCTGCAGATCCGTGCGCCATGGACGCCCCTCGTAACGAATTGCAAACCCAGTTAGGCCCGTGCAAAAAGGCATGCTATCACCAGTCACAGAGTTTCTGTACATGTCCTGACCTTTTTGTTCAGCTCTTTTGACCTGTTTTTCAAGCCTGTTTCATCTGAAAGGGAGTGGGTTTTACCCGGACTGTTTTTTTCCTTTAACAAGGTTTCCCGTTTGTCACAATTTCAACTACATGTAGTATCCTACAGTTCAAAAGGAATGGTATATATATAATGTATTCTAACCAGGAATAACCATGAAGACACTGCTCTTGCTTTATCCTGATCCTTGGTTCTTGGGTCTTTCACCTGATAATATATCCCTGTATGACATTTTCCTAACACTGGAGAGTTACCTATTCTGTTGGTCTTTCACAAATTTCACTTTTATTTTTCAAGCATTGAGTTAGGTCACTATCAGAAATGATACTGAGTCAGACAACTTAATGTTACTCACTTGGCTGAGGGTTTGCCGTGTTGACAGAAACGTCAACTGCTTGGGCTGAGGATATTTATTTCACAGTTTCTGTTTTTATTAATGCAATTACAAGAGGTGAATTAGCACAGTATTGGGTAAATGCAGTTGCAGCTGAGTTTACCTGAGTGCCGTATTGGTCAGTGTTTCTCACATACCTCACAAACTCACGTTTAATACACCTGCACTAACATGACTGTACGCTTGCTTACAGAGCTTGTATATTGATTTACAGAGTAAACATTGGTTTACTGTCAAATTTAAACGCAACTACAAGACTGTCAGTCTATACATGGAATAGTCACATATTTTTGGTGGTTAATATCTTGCATTTAGGGACACAACATGTACCTGCATGAGTTACCAGGTACATTGTAGTACATAAGGACCAGCAAACTTACAATATATACTTTCGTCATGTATCGTATCACCTGTGTCTAAATTAATGTTAGCATGAACACAATGCCCATGAATATCCATAGTGATCTACTGTGCTTGTATTGTAAAGGTTACAGATAGAGATAGACATGTATTATATGTACAGTTACCTATTAGGAATTGCAGCAGATTAAAAGTATCTGTACTTCTGTGTAATTTGTTTGTTTTACACTTTGACAAAAACTATAGTGAATAGAAAAAACATTAAGTAATTTGGGAGTGAAGGTTTTTGTACTGGAAACATAATTTCTGATGAAACATTCTGCACACAGAGTCAAATTATAGTGAAAAAGTTCCCGTATTTTCGGCAGAATCTCTTTGCCTTCCTCGGGGCCTTCGTCTTCGACACCAATGGCCACTAGTTGCCATTCCCTGACGAAGGCAAAAACTGTAGTGAATAAGAAACATCATTCATTAAGTAATGGCAGTTAACTATACTGTGCAGATGCCAGATATTCTGTAAAACTGGATACTACAGCATGTGTAAGACACAGATACAAGGCCAGTCAAGGCATAATATATTGAAACAGATGCAATGCAGAACCAGGGTGTTTGAAATAATGTAAAAAGCATATATTTCGCGTGTGTGGTGAGAGTTTTACATTGTGATCAGTAAACGTGAAGCCGACCAGTAATTGAATATCAATAATTATGTCATGTGATCATTGCTATGCAATTATGCGTGTAGAGTGAGTTCAAATAAATCCATGCAGACCCACGGACCCATGCAAATCCATGCAGACCCTCTCTGAATTCTTGCATATGCATGCAGTATGGAGGGAGCACAATGTAATTGTTATTCTACTGTAATTTCTGGCAACTGTATTGCACTTGTAATGCCTGTAAGTGCTTTCTCTTAAGTGGCAACATTTGGCTCTACGATCCTCTTGCTAAAGTCCATCCCAAATTCAACCTACCTGGTATGCCACTTGGGACGAGGAATATGTTTTGTGTATAAATTTCCTAGTATTTAACCTTCCTTCCTCCTCCTGCTTACAGATCCCAACAGAAGATGTTCCGGAGCGCCAAGCTTCCTCCCCCACCCCACCACCACCAGGAGCTACCGTTGGCTGTTCAAGACAAACCTCTGGTGCCACTCTCCCCAACGCTGAACGGGGACGGCGGGACACACATCCCGCTGGACGACGTCGAGCTGCTGAAACGTCAGCACTCGTCAACGTCTTCCAGCGAAGCCAAGAGCAGACGGAAGAGCGCTCTGGCCGAGGAATGGGAGAGGAAGTTTGGCGACACGGGCTAGATGTCTGTGCCAGAAAAAGAAAAGGACAGACGTGTATGCGAATCCATTGAAGCGATCGGTAGAGGAGCAGTGCTGGTTCATAAGGCAGTTCTTTCATGTTAATGTAACATTTGCTGGTAGTTTTATAGTGCTCTGTCAGCCTAATTGGGATAAATGTCTGTTCTTCATGGTTTAAAGTGTACAAACATAAAGGAAGAATGTCGATGCTCTTGCATCATGTCCATATATTTGCAGACTGTATAGTTAAATTAAGGATATAAAGAGCAAAATTGTTGATGATATCGATTAGCCTTCAAGACTTAGCAGTGTTTGATACTGAATGCCTGCAAACGAGAAAAATAGTCTAAGGTAATAGCCACGACAACATTCGTTGAAAGTATCTGTGTTAAGATTGATATTAAATGTGATTTGTATTTCTACCAGAGGGTACCCTTCTTTGGTACCTCGGATAATTAGTGGTTTATTAGGACTAGAAAGATAAGCCTACATGTGTTGATGCTATTTTGAGGCCATTGGCTATTACTAGTAGTTGCATTCCATGTTGTATGTTCTACGCAATTGTGTCCACTATTTTTGTTATCCCAGAAACCTTACTCTCATGGTATTGTGTCCCCAGTTTCCTTCCTGCTCACTGTGTATGTATATGGCACAATAATAGCCCTGCGTATGGGGGTTACATGCACTTATCCATGACCAAGTCAGCACCTGTATTATTTGAAAATAATAAAAAAAAAAAAAATCAGAATGGTGCTTGGTGACACTGTGGTTTATACTTGCTTTGGTGTTAATAACAATTAGTGTTAGTAGATCCATGTTTAATATTATTTACAACTGCTACAAAAACAAATTGTGCACGTTATACACAGTGGTATCAAAGGTGGTATCAAACTGTGGTATCGAGCTGTGGTTAAGAATTATGCAATATTCATTGGTACATGTATATTTTTTGGACATAAAACAAAGCATTTAAAATAATTGCAACTTACTCAAATCCAGCCAGAAAAGAAATGCTTTATCATAATCATTGCTGCTGCAAATCTGGTAACATAATAGAAGTATGTAATGTAAGACTTTTCGAAAGGCGGTTCTGTTCATATCACTGGACTGCATGTTCAGCAAGGAGTCAGAGTATTTGTAAAATTCTTTTTTTTTTTTTTTTTGACAAAGTTAACGTCTGACTCACGATATTGATGAAGATGGGAAAAGCTTTACTGTGATTGGTTGACACATTCCATATAAGAGATTTACAGTCAATACGTCCACAATGTATCCTTTCCTTAACCCAGTCAGTCTTGCGCTATGCACTTTATATATATTGAAATCTCTGCCGAAATCATTCCAGAGTAATATTTACATATTTTCCATAGCGTCTGTTTGTGCATACTTTTGCAAGCTTCTGGTTATCGGCTGAAGCACTCTGTTGCTAGCTGTTACAAGATTGTTACAAGATTACGAGAGGGAGGATTTGTGATTTTTGCATGCCAGCTTAATGGAGAAAGTGACCAGTTTCAGGGATGTCATACAGTCTTAAATACAGCAAATGTACTTTTGAGGTTCTGTCTAATAATGCCTGGGTTTAAGCCGAGCCAATTTCTTGTCACATTCTCATAAAAATTGGTCAAGGATCATAGCAATATTCATCATTCATGTATCGGTGTTGTGTTAAAAGCTTATATAGGCATATGTAAAAGTATTGCTTGAAGTATTTTATGGCATAAGGAGAGCTGAAATAACTGCCAATAGATGGGGGAAAAGAGTATAACAGAGATTTAATATTAACCTATTTATGATTGGATTGTGCAGATGCCATGGATGCATCTGTTGTTGCTTGTTACCTGTTTTACATGTATCTGTACAATGCTGGCAGCCCAGCCTTTATATACCAGTATGTACCCTGGGTCACCCTGGATGCTGTCACAAACAGTTGTCACAAAGATGCATGGCACCGAGAGGTGATCCTAAATGTACAACAAAAATGACATCATTGTGTTCGGTGAAAATCCAGGGCAATTTGAGGCAGTGTTTTATTATGGGCTTCCACCAGTGAGCTCTGAAATTTGTGCTAGAATTACGTAATCATTGAATCTGTATTTCATTCAAATTACTTTGTGGAGTGTCTTTTTTTGTCAGACTGATCTGTAGTTTTGTTGTATGTTACATTGAAAGTCTCAAAGAGGTATCTTCAGTTTATATATTAATTGATTAATTTTGTAGTTAGATATCTTTCATGTCGCTAGATCGGCTCATAGCCATCAACTTTGATTTGCTCTTGTCCGGTTCAGTAGCTTTTCAGTACTGGTGGTAATTGTATTTATAATGTAATAAGGTAGAAAATGATATTTATGTTACTGATAAGTATTTTTTTTTCTTGGGATTAATAATGTTGATATCAACAGGTCAACCTCTGGTTCTGACGACTTACATTATAATTACGCTCTTTGTGTATTTACTTGGATGAGTTAAGAGCTGCATATTGCACATACATTTGCTTTCAGAACTTCAGAGTCACTTTTTGTAGCATATTTATCTTAGGAAGGAAAGTAGTTTAATGTATTTTACACATACGCAATTACACATACAGTACAATGTACATGTAATTGACATATCTTATGACTTTTCTTTTACAATGTATTTTTCATTTTGGTGGCTAGCTTGTTATTGTTATAGCTGCCTCCCCCTCCCCCAACCCCGTGGCTTTCCCCTCCGTTGTTAATTGCTGTTCATTCCTCTGCTCCCCCCCCTCCCCTTCCCGACAATTGCCTGTCGCATACAAGAATTCTACGTCACTGAGGAATTATAAATACTATATGGATATATGCATTTTGAATGTAATTTTGCATTATATCGCCGATGCCATTTCACCAATAAATCCCTATGGTATAAGCAAGTGTGTCTGGCCTTGTGAATATCCGAAGTGTGATAGGTAAACAACAGCGACACTGGTCTGGTACATAGAAGAAGAAATATTCTAACCAATGTAAAGATAAAATTACTGCAATAGGAAGAAAATGCGCAATCAAAACTTTATTTCACGAAAACTTACATGTAGTTTTGCAATCAAATGTATTTTTTTTTTTTTTGGACTTTCTAGACTTTGACTTCATTACATTTTGTACCATTAATATCTCATTGTGATGGTACTTCACCATATTTACGGTAGACAGAATTTATGATAGAATTTATTAAATGTTCACACCAGCGCAAAGTCTTCGAAAGTTGGGAGCTTTTGACCCGTAACTTCAGGCTTTCTTCAGCGAACTGAAATTTCTGTGTCGTCACGTGACTCCTGGTTATCAGAGAGGTCACTAGTGTCTCAGCCAATCTGCACTGCATAGCGACGGATCGCCCATCACTGAACTGGGATAGAGGCCGGCATACCCTCCCCGCCATCTACTGCCAGCTGTTGACACTAGTGACCTCTCTGATAACCGAGAGTCACATGACGACACGGAAGTTTCAGTTCACTGAAGAAGGCCAGAAGTTACAGGTCGAAAGCTCCGAACTTTCAAAGACTTTGCACTGGTGTGAACATTTAATAAATTCTATCATGAATTTATCCCAGTCGTCTAAATTGCCACTTAGAATTTCTTTCAGTATGTACACAAGCGCACAAAGTACATAATGCTCTTTCTCATAATGTACACACTGGTGTTTCTCCTTAGCCAGACAACTGTAAACTACCTCAAAGTCGGAAGATGGCCACAGAATACTATGACAGCATCTGGTTTTCATACATTTCACCCATGTATGAAAACAAAAAGTATATATGTAACTGGAAAACCTGTATGCAGAAAATCAAAAACTGCCTGCTTCTAATCGATATCAAAGAAGATTCAAATTGGCATAATTTCTTTTATTAACTACATAATGTCATTCTTCATAAACATGTACATAATATAAACTATGACACGCCAGGCTCAGATACATATCATAAATAGTTTACACATTCTCTCTAACTAGCATTACTTGCTTTACATGTAACACCTCGAAACTTCTCTCCAATGATCTGGAACATTCAGTTTATAGGTAGAACTGCCTAAAAAGTATGCCACAGCAACTAAATATAAATAAAAAAAAAAAAAAAAAACGCAATACAAGTTGCACTGCAAAGCAAGTAAAACCTCAAGCGGGGCATGACATGAAAAATACAAATGTATTGCTTTAATATTTAATATTTTAAATTTACTTACAATGTGGTTAGAAGTGATAGTATCGAGGTAGGGACCGAGCTTGCTTCCCAGATAGATAACACAGCTTCATGCTATTTACTGCAAACACAAGAGATCCCACCACCAGTTAAGCTTACGACCTAAATCACGCACAAGTGGTGTATAGCCTTATATATATATAGCACACACTGTCAAATATGTTGAGCACCGGTGATAGTCTGTGCATATGTCTACAACACATCTTCCATTATCATGGTTATACATCAAGTCCAGCCACGCGGTTGTACATGTAAAGAGTTAACATACCTTATATACCAGCACCTTGAGCTAACCACTGCACTTGACATGCAATGTCCAGCAATATGATTGATGTGTGTTTGTTCTCAATATAAACTACCGGTAGGAGCAGCCATGAGGGCCATCATTAAAATCACTACACTTTCACTGATTATTCTGTATGCAGAATTCCAGCAATTGCCTGGTGAATAAAACTACTAGTAACTATCAATAACTGAACTACATGTGTGTTGTTGGAAACATCACAATTTGGGGTACCGGTAACCTAAATAAAGCTCACCCAATGGGTCATAAAACATGTATTGGCATACAACAAGCGGTGGTCACTGCATTTACTTCGCATTCATTAACATTCAGAAACTGGAAGGAAGTTCTTTTTCCCACGCTTATCATGCTTATGAGCGACCACTTTTCAGCAACCATGTACCAAATTCTTGATAGCTGGAATTTTTGGTCTAAAGATAAAATTTTTTTGGGTCAATATTGATTTGCCAAGGCAGCCACTGAAAAAAAGGAAATCTTATCTCAGACTAGTGGTCTTTAATTCGAGATGCTAGGTAATCCATAACACCATAAATATAGCCAGGAGTTGCCACAAATGATTGCTCGATGCAAGTCTGGTGCACATTTAATCACCTAACTCCTGTGGGAACTACATACATTAATATTACTGATAAATACTTGAGAATGACATCACATATTAATAGCAGGTACTGTAGTTTGAAGAAGACAGTAGAACCTGCCTAGAGAGACCATCCTTAGGCTATTTATGGCCATAACATGTGGTCGCCTAAGATGGGTGGTCTTTGGTGACATGTTAAATTTGCCAGTAACTGAAATGTACAGGCTTCTGCCAGAAACGTGGTTTCAAGAGCGGGGGTCTCTGATGCCAGCGGTCTCTCGAGACACTTTCACTGTATGCTGAATTCCTCCCACAGAAAACTGAATGCCAACATTTATCACGTGTATGGGCAGCGACACTTGATGTGATTTGATTAGGATGGTTAAAACAGCGGCTATATCACATGATAAAAGCTCACGTCCAAACACTAGCAAACTTATCACATATTAAATAAATACCTCTCTGCACTTCTTCTAAAAGCCGAACTGAAAAGGTCAAACTGAAACATGTGAAATCTTCGCAAGACTTGTGGCTTGCAAAGTTGTCAATACCCGGGTAGTACACAGGTACTTGGTACCATAGTCTATGACAAACAGGGTTTCCAGTACATGTATGCATGGCCTGGGCATTGCGGGATAGGATACCAGTAAACATTAGCGGTGGATCACAGATGGAACTGTCAAAATAGAACTATATGATGGATTTGTTGACCTGTGTGACTGATTTTAGTAAATTCTTTGTGAGGTTTTCCTATCTTGTATGCAGATGCTGGTTAAATTCACCGGATGCCTTGCTTTGGCACTTCCTAAATGATAAAACAGCCAACACTTGAGCCCCCCCTTACCCACAATGTATGAAGCAGTCTCATGTGTGCAGTAATAACTTGGAGGGGTATGTAAAGCAGGGAAAGTAACACCCAATAGGCTAGCACAAACCATCGACACACAGGTTTCACACACTAAACAGTGCATACACAACATACTTATCATGTTAATAAGCTTCATAATTACCACAGGATTGTCTCAACAGTGTTCTAGTCAATACTTTTGCAACCTTGCACCAAATTGCATTCCTTAGTACTATGTAACATAGGCTTGCCTGTAGCTAAGTACTCGTAACGGCTTGACTAAGCAAGCACAGGTTCACATTTTCAAAAAGCATACATGTACTTTAACTTAGAGTAGTTTTTGCATGATTGCCGTCTTCAGGTACACACAATGTAAAGCATGTAAAGGGAAAGATCGTGTTATTGTGCAGTAACTCAGTGGTGCAGTAACTTAATCTCGCTTTACCCAGACTAGGTTATCATCAAGGACTCTGTCCAGTGGAGGTACAAAATTTCTATCATAAATACTACCCTACTCTTATCTTTACTATTTTACTAGTCTACCAATGAACCACAACCCTATATATCTGTATATCGCAAGGTTCACACTGTAACACACAAACAGATGCATACGAAAAGAGGGTTCTGTTGCATTGGGACTAGCACCATTATTGTACGTCATACACATGTAGCTGGCCTCGGTTTCATAAAACTTTAAAGACGTCTTTACATAGGCTAACAGGCCTACGTAAAGACCTTTATGTTTTATGAAACAGAGCCCTGAGGTCACAGCAGATGATGAAGGCACTTGTGGGACATGTTACCTTATGTACTGTATCTCCGTTATTCAAACTTGAGGCTATGCGTAACAAACATGAATCAACTCTCCAACATTAGCAATATAATCTAGAATGCTGCCCCTTGGGGTTACTTTAGGTATGCCCTCCCTCCCCCCTCCCCCCCTCTCTGTGCTCGATTTCCAGATCGCTCCACCACATGAACAAGGAAAAACATTCTTTCTTGAAGCTTTGGCATATTCACACACTGCCTGTTATTTCCCGTCAAGAATTCAAACCTTCTAAAAACTAACATATCCTTATCGATATCTAGGATTTAACTAAAAGAATGGAAGTAATTATAATTTCTTCCTCATAGTTCATTTTCTAAATGTGCGGTAAGTCCTCTGGTGTCTGGCCCAGTAACCTAGCCGCGTCAGCGTACGTGACGACCAGCGTGGCCTGTTGTCCCAGTGTAGAGGGGTGCTGGATGGCAGATAGAGCGGCGGGATCCAGGGTGGAGAAGGCGACGTCCCCCAGACCCAACGACTGGAGGAGGGTGGACTGGGGGGTTACAGTCGGCTCTCGGCTAGCTGCCAATGTAGCTGGCTGGATGTGACTAGCATTAGCGCTGGTTGGCATGGATGTCGCAGTGTTGGCCAAGTTGGGTATAATGTTTACAGGAACCACCGGGGATAAGATGTTTGGAACATTCGGGGTGACTGCAGCAGTGTACGGTGGCAAACCCACGGATACGGCGGGGATTTGGTTCGCGTTGCGTGCAGATCGGGATGATTTGGGCCGATGGGCAATCGTCGTTTTGGGGTTATCCATTCCGATGGCTTGGATGGAAGACATAGGAAGTGGTCGAAGGAGCTGGGTGGGAGATATCATAGGCACAGGGCTGGTGCTGGCTGTTACTGTCACTGATAGCTCCTGAGAGGATTCCTCGCTGGCCTCAGGAAGACTGCTGAAGTTGGCCGGCACTGTGTTAGCGAAGCCGGGCGACAACAGGCTGGAGGCGCTAATGTTGCCGCCGCCATCAGACAACTGACCGAGATGTAAGCTGGACCCAGCAAAGTGACTGAAGGCATCAGGCAGCAGTGCACTGGAGCTAGCAGCTCTGGTGTTGGCTAGCTGAACCCCTAGAGGCAGAACCGAAGCCAGTTGGGCTACCTCGGCAAGGCTATCAGCCTCGGGTTTGCTGGGAACCCCAGCTGGCTCAGACAACAACGAATCCTGGGGAATGGTAAAAGTAGCTCTGCTGGTAGACGTGCCAGGGATGTGGGGACACTGCAGATACTGAGAGCTGGCTGGAAAGTCTCCCACCGCGCCTCCAGAAGTTACGCTAGGCTCAGTTATCTGTAGACTGTCCCCGTTTGTTAGATCCACAACATAGTCGCCATCGGTGACATTTTCCACAATGTTCTGGGGTGATGACGATACCTCGGCTGCTTTGTCAGCATCGCAATCCGAAGAGTGGGTTTTGTTTACATGACGTACGAGATGGTCACGACGGCCAAATCTCTGCGGACAAAACTGACACAGAAAGTCGCGTTTTTTTGTGTGCACAATCAAATGTCGACGGACGTCTTTCTTTGTGGAGAAAAGTTTGTCACACAATGGACAAGTTTGTTTCTTTTCTTCATTTTCCTTAGGCGTCTTCGCACCAAGGTGATATTTAATATGAGTGACGAGAGCCTCCTTGCTCTCAAACTCCTTCTTGCACATCTGGCAACTTCGCTCTCCTCTCTCGGCGGCATGGAACGACTGATGGACACGGTAGGAATGGGATGACGCATATTGCTTGTTACATTCGCTGCACTCAAACATTTTCTTCTGCGGATCATGTATCTTGAGGTGGTTTTTCAGATGGTCCTTCCTGGCAAAGGATTTCGAACAGTAAGGACAGCCATGCTGCTTGGTGCTGGAATGGATGAGTATGTGACGGTCCAACTTGAACTTGGACGTGAACGCACGGTTGCAGTTAGCCTGAGTACATCTGGAAGAACACATTTGTAAACAAGAGAACGTGATGGAACATCTATCTATATCTGAAAAAGATTAAAGCATTATTTATCAGTTAATACTAGTAGAATACCTATTAGCACCCACCCCAGGAGCACCCACTGCAATACACAAATGCTTATATTATTACTTAGATTGGAACATTACGCACAAAATTTCCAACATGCGGTGGCTTCCTATCAGTGGTTAGCAGTACTTAACAATATCGCCTAACTCCGCTCCTTTATGAGATATAAGCATGTAAGGCCTTCCCATGCTGGTAAAATTCCAGTT
>JAAUYG010043677.1_pt1 | contig 16016 bp, 7 predicted proteins | sample 7278091 | NCBI WGS metagenome assembly JAAUYG01 (sample SAMN14350201, study PRJNA611818) | marine sediment metagenome | isolation source: surface marine sediment (0.6m) | place: French Polynesia: Moorea | collected 2018-08 | reverse complement strand
GGAAAGGCAAAATTGGCCAGGAGCTCTTTGCAGTGAGAGGGAGGGCAGTCCAGGTGAGCAGTCGACATGTTGTGTCTGGGGCTCTTTTATAGTTGGGTACCCGTCTTTAAACAATAATATAATTATACAGGTAATTCAAATAGCGGTTCTGGTAAATGGCAAAATTTGTAATAACATAATTATATTAGTAAGTCTTTGTTCACAAAATGCGTTAAAGATGGATAACAATTAACAGAACTTCTTTTATGACAGCTGGGAATAGCCCTTTATGATTGATATGTGCAATCTACTGGTTGCATCAGTACACATATAGCTGGAAAACATCTCCTGGACAAGCTGTTTCCTGCAAATGGCAATAGTTGCAGGCGCACCAGGTCTAGACTTACACAATCAATCAGGGGTACTTTTGTGGTAAAACTTAACTAAATAGACTAGACTGAAGTATTACTACCTTACTGCTGCAGCCAGCAGCACGGACTATTCAACAGTATATTACCGCATCAGCAAATAGTAGAGAAGAATGGGTCACGAATTGCAGGGCAAAATTTATAAACAGCTCTGGCTGTCTCCCATTCACAAGAAGCCCAGCTGAGCCTGTGCTTACTTTCATCTATACATGCTACTCTTTATCGAGGCATATTACAAACTAAAACTCCCTGCATTTCACAGAAAGAACACGTACACTTTTAGTGCACAATTAACTATCTGTTGCAAATTCTCAAGTGTGTACGGTCACGTGACCAAATATTGTTGTTATGTAATGTTTGACAGGATTAGTCCTGTAGCATAATACAGCCAAACACGAGCAGCCATACTGCATACTGGCAACATAGACCAACACACACGTACCAATGCATGAAATACTCTTACAAATGCCTTTTAGGAGGCACGTGAATAATCGTGATGTCATGTGAAAAACCCATTTCTTTGCAACGGAGAGTTGTTAGTTATTATGCTTTAAAAGTATGATTTCTCTGTGATGCGGCAAGTTTGTTATGCCTCGATAAGCTGAAAGAGTAGATCTAGTACGTATAGATGATAAATCAAGCGAGCACAGTTTTGCCTGGGCTTCTTGCAATTTATGGGAGACAGCCAGAGCTGTTTATATAAATTTGATCTGCAATTCGTGACGCATCCTTCTCTACTCATGGTACTATTAATGTTAACCGATACTGTTAGTGTTACTCCATGACCATGACTACGCTATATAGCATTAACTTATCATGAGGAAATATTCATGTCCACAAAGACATCGCCTTAAGTTAACTTTCACGTACATTTGTAGTTCGTCAGAATCCCCAACATCTGTATGTACTGCGGAAACATGCACCTTGCTGAACAGTGTAATTAAAGTTGAACAAACATAAGAAAATCTAAATTTTGTAGCCACAGGAAATGGGCGATAATACACGTGTTTCATGCACTGTAAACAAGGGCAAATTTCTGTTGCTGTTCATGTAAGAGTTCGCCTAAAATGTTGAACCCAATTAGTTCCCCAAACAAACCTTTGGGACGCATAATGTACAAGGGAAAATCTATCATTCCGTCGAGATCTATATTCTGAATACTACTTTCCAACAAAATGGCGACCAATAAAACCTATGCAAATTTATTTAGTACGTTCACTGTGCCACGACTTTGTATCATTGCGACCATTGTCCACCATGGACGCAGGGAATTTAGGTCATTTACACCCATTGATACCCAATGCCTGGATGCAAAGGCGCTAAACCGTGTGTATTCAAATATTTTTTGCACCTAAACAAACGTACAGCAATAAAATATAAAGATATACGACACTGGAAGCTTGGCATGTTCGTACTTTCGGGCTTCTTGTGATCGTGTTACTCCGCCAAGTAAAGAAATTTGCCACTTTCGCTTCGCTTTGGAAGGAAAGCTAAAGCTTGTACTTTGTGGCCATTAGCCGAATAAAAAATGGTACCAAGGCGATGTATATATGTCATTACTTCTGTGTTAAAAGACCTGTGTTCAAAGACGAAGACAAGTTGCAAATAGCAGAAGTAGTGCCGGGATTTTGTTAGGCTAGGCATGTGGGCTCGCACCTGACGAACCAACGCGCGGGCTTTCAGTGACGGCCGAGTTGGCCCAGACTTCTCCGAGAGGGCATTGCTTTTCGCCCTTATAACTTTGAAAGTACGGGTTTACTGCAATTTATGTTTTAAACATAGCAATGTAATACTCCCAACATTGATTTGCTAAAGCTAAAAGTAAGAAAGGAGATGGATAAAGCGTTCATTTAAAAGCATTTAGGGAGATCTAGAATAGGAAAGTAGAGAATGTCGATCCACGTCAGTGACCTAATTATCTGTTTTCCTATTGGCTGCCACCGGCGACGTCATTGGGACAGATCTTTCCATTGGGTGACTTCCGATCGATTTTCTTTACAAGTCACGCATGGTTGAACTTTGTGTGGAATCCGAGTACACTGGCACCGGGCTCTGAATTTGTAAACAAATAGGGTTTGTGGAATCCTCCTTTTACGCTTTTGAGGAGTCTATGGTTCGTTGAACTTTTTCTTTACATATTGCTTAATCGATTGCTCCAGTTCACGTGTCTTGGACCAACATTCGGCTCTTGTCATCGCTTGAGAAACATGAAGATTACCTATTGATCGTTTGGGCAGTCTGTTCATCTATTCTTATTCATCAGTGACACCGATAATATCCCCGGGCGATAATCAGAAATCTGATAATGTAGATGTGGCAGCTGAAATATAAACAGCTGATAAACTGATAAAGCTGATGATATCACAGTGATCGACATGTGTATCCATTACTAGTACTTGGTGTGCGTGCATAATCCTGCCAGCACTGCCACATATACAGTGATATATATATCTACAAAATTAAAAGCATTTGTATGGCAATTGTTATGGTTATGTGTACAGGTTCGGTGTATAGAATGAGTGTACGTATACTAAATACAGTATTAGGACTAGGAATCACTGCATCTTGAAATGAAGTGGGTACTTATCACTGGCACTGCTGCATATGTAGTTAGTGACACCTCCCATGACACCTGTCACTGCCTGTAGCAGTTGTCATACAGCCCGCATATCAGTCAGCCCAATTGCGTAGTTACCAAAGTAAAATTAATATTGTAAAGTCACTTTGAATAATAGTTAAGCAATTTCTATGAAAAACTGTTCAGTGAGTGTAATTAATTTAAAATGCACTATAGGTATTGTAAGGAAGGGCGACCTATATCTTACTTAGTATACTGTGAAATTCCCCATTCCAGGGCCATGTATTAGTACTATACGTATATTGTATACTGTAAATTCATTAATGTTTGCGAGGAATTTATTTGGCGAATTTCATCACATCCTTTAAATCGCACAAATAAATACTAGCAAATGTAAATGCAGAATGAACTAAATGTTTTAGCAAGACCTGACCTTACCATGAATATATAAGTATAATCTCATGAACATTAATGACTTTAAAATTATTCAGTACATTTAGACATTATTAATACTATGTTTACACATATGCAGTTTGATCACAGATTGTTGAATGTCATACTGATCTGGTCAAAAGTGTTCCAAGGTAGTTTTACTAGATGTTTAAATTGCAATGAGAAAATTTTCTGTGTTAGAACAGAATTGATTGTTTGGATATCATTTGGATATGGAGACATTAATTGGCATGTCGGAACATGATAGTTGAACTACATGTAAGGCACATCTTTATGTACATGGAGTTTAAAATGGTCAGTCTTATTACAGCCCTACATGCACATATAAATACCAGTAATAGACACACTGACTGAGAGGGTGGCCATAATCAGGGTAATAGGCAGTTCTTCACTTTATCCTGTAGTTCAGAAAAACTACAATTATGAATTTTGGCCAGAAATACTTCCAAGGTGCATACAATGTATTTTATTGTTAATGGGAGGGTGGTGCCTTCCCTCCCCTTTGCATCCCTTGTTCATTTTATTTGCTTAATATACCAAAAACAACAAACACATGTATCATACATGCATTTGTATGAGACTTACTGCTTTTTCTAAGGGCTTGAATACTGTTTATAACTATAAATTTTGGTGCAACTATAGCATGTATAGTGGCAATTACTAAGAATAGGAACATATGAGGATGTATTTTAAACTCCTTGAGGGGAAAATTTTCTGCACATATGTTAAAAAAGCAGGTCTTATATTAAAATACGTCACTAGAAATTAAATAAGTTGCACAACGTGCAATCTTAACCATGTTAATAGCTGAATAAATTTCCCTAGCTTCCATAATAAACATAGGGCGCTAAAGGCCTGTTTGTACATTTACATGTAACTCCACTTTATAGATATACAATTTCACTGGTATCATGCTTCATATATGAAGGCAACGTATACCTGTAGTGTAGCAGCTTCAACTACATGTCCACGTATACTGGTAAATCTACACTTCATATTACCATGCCTGTATGAGTTGGGTAATTAATCATGATTAACATGAACCAAGCTCTGAGATATAAATTTAAAAGCTTTTTGGTGTTTCCTGTTGGTACCCATTTGCTAACCATTGTACTACAATATGCATGTACATGTAACTTCAAAACAAGTCCTTTTAATTTCACATGTTACTTTTACATGTATATCTGCGCATTGACTATGATTTTCTTTGAAAAGTGCATTTTCTTTGCCGGTTGTTTACATTTTGTTTACCAGAGCAGGACAAAAAATTATCTCATTATTTTATTACCAATATAACATTTTGTCCCGTCAATAAGGCCGGAAAGGTTTGTCAAATTGCAGGATATTTTCTGATAAAAGGAAATAATTGATTTGCTTGTACAACTGCTGTTAACTGAAGAATTTAGAGATGTACCTGTTTCAATATTAATCCTGTCTGATTTGCTCTTCTTGTGTACACATGTGCACATACCGGTACTTGTATACATGTACATGTTATACCGGTACATATCTTTGACCATACATTATTATGATTAGCGGTGTGTGTACAATGTGCATGTATACAATATGTGATAATGTGACACATACATGTGCTGGGACATGTACATGATGTATATTTACGCACACGTATGAGATATCTTGGTGTCGTTAGTTTAGATCATAGATGGTGCAGGTTATTCATGTGATAACACAGAGAAATACGGTTACAGGCACGTACATGCACATTAAATACTTGTACGACCATGATGTGATGAACAGGGTGCTAAAAAACTGAAGGGTGTCATCCTCTTTGGCTCAGTGTATTGGCATAAATCCGTATGGTTGCTGCTATGGCAGCTTGCATATTCAGCAAAAAACGCCAAGCCTGGCATACAATGCAGCCAGTAGAGCATTTTCGCAGGTGTATTGATTAAGTTTGGGTGTAAAGCATACTCGTGTTTGCCATGTCTTTTGACAAAACTATGTGATTGCATATGCATGTGCATCCTACACACTGGATATATTAATTCATATCACCCACTTCTGCAGGTGAAAAGGATCATACTGCGAGGGCACTGAAAGATTTAAAGGCACCCCACCCGCCCGCAGCTCAAATGAACTGTTAAGCCACTACGGAGCTTTTTCCACATGAGTGGCTGGGTTTGGAGTCGCTGAAGCATGCCGACCGATCCAGGACAAAAGGTCAAGTCAAAAAGAATTGGCATGCCTCGTAGAGGGCTGCGTGGCCTTGCAGACTTGGATACTCAGAGGGTGGATATGGATTGCGAGAGCCTGCTTCTTCCCTCGGGGCTCAGGTATATGAAGCGCATTGTGCATGGTTATCTTCCCCAAAGGTGTGTGTCAGTTTGCTTTCTTTTATTTTCTTAATATTTTTGCTTAACTTTATGTTTCTTCAAGCATGTTCTAGTCTTCATGTGGATTAGCCTCTTATACATGTACATGTTATAGACAAAGATCACATTTTCTGTTTGCAGTAGTATATATTATAAATATGATAATGCTTCTTAATACTGTCTATGCATGTCCCTCAGTTTTAAAATGTATATCTACATGTTTTGTGTTTGATTTTGATTTGTTAATATTTGGGTGTTGTTTGCTTTTTGTTAAGTACAAACATATATAACATTTTGTTGTATAAACCCATGTTGTTTGCTTTCACTGCATGTGTAAGTACAAACATAACACCATGCACGCCATAGGCAGGTGCAGGTGCATGTACAGGTGTACTAACATGTATGTCCTAATGTGCATTGTATGTTGTATGTACATGCAACTCTAAAGGTTGCATGTTATACAGTTACCATGTTATATATATGTCACATATGTAGGCTGCTAGATTTATCATGTTTACGAATTAGAATGCTGTTGTGCATGTGCAATGTACGTACATGTGTATGTGTGTGGTACTGCATGCATTTAGGCATTGGTAATCCTGAGTGTAAATGTAGATTTGAATGTATAACACTGATACTGATGAGCAACCATCATTAAAGCCTCGGTCCTCCATGCACCTGGCTAAAGATGAACTAGACCCTAGGTCATCGGATAATCCTGATATTACGATGATTACATAATTACATGTATCGTGTGTATAGTGTGCTAAATCCATCTCTAAGTTGTACCTTCCCTTTGTTGCTGTTGTTGGTACGGGCCAGGTGGCCTGGCCAGGATACAAACAGGAAGACATAGAGAGATATAGGTGTATACATGGGTCTACAAAATATGGCCCGATTCGAGTTTTATTTTTTAACAGAGAACTAAGATTTGCAGATCATTATTTAAGACCCCTATCTGAATCGGAGGCAGTACACATGGTACAGGCTAGTCCACAAGGGACCAGGCTAGGGCTGATAGGGTTACACGTGGACCTTCCCCATTTGAGTGGACCCTCTTCCCTGTCAGCTACATGTACATATGTGTACTTATATAATTAATATACATTCATGTACATGTATATTAAAGGTACATGATCAAAAAAAGGCCAAAGCCATTTTATATTATATCATCATTCTCATGGAAACAAGAGTGGTATCTTTGACTCACACAGTGGTTTTGACATGGACTTTAAATGGAGGAACTATTAAAATTGAGGGCTACTATTATATTTACCATTTACATGTAAAGGTGTGTGTGTGTGTGGGGGGGGTTGGTCCATAGTGCATTAATAATTGTTCACACATGTGGTACATGCGCATGACAATCATGGAATCTCAGGATTCTCCTAGTTTCTGTGATCTGTGCATCTATGTTAAGGCCATCCATGTACCATGTGTACATCATGTACATGATGTAGTGCATGTAGTGTAGTCATACAATTGACTATATTACCCATGATGTACCCAAGTACAGTCAGATGGAGTCCCAATATGTGAAAAGACATTTCCAGCGATCTCTATGTGTACATACATGTTAAGTGGGTCACATCAAGGACCCTACTAGTACATGTAGAGTGATCCTTGGTCACGTACATGTATTACTCCTGCAGCCCTAAAAGCTTATCCTCCTGTAAATAATTATTTCATAAACATGATAAAAGCTCACTGTTTTCAGCCTCAGTGGAATGTCTACATATGTATAGTACATGTAGTAAAATTACATGTACAGGGGGATCCACAGTTAAAGCTGCCTGTGGTTTAAATTGTGGGGTGTTCTCATTTCTAAAAAAAAATGACATGTACATGTATATACTTGTCTGTACGGGTTTATATGAGTACTAGTATATATTTTGGAGACCATTCTGTGGTCTTAATTCTGAGGTGGTCTAAATTTCGGGTGGTCTTTATCATGTTTATAGGTAGCAGGGTTCCAGTGTACGTCCACCTCAGTGCCTGGTACTGGCTAGTAGACCACAGTTCATGCTGGGTCTCGATTGACATAGACAAGGATCAATATTTTATATTGAGAGGAATGTCTATTATGACAAGACTGCCAGATAAGATATTAAATATTCAATACACCAGCTTCCCAGTAATAGCGATGCCCTGCTGTGCTGCTGAGCCTGGCGGATTTCAGCGATCTGAATATTTGGGTTGTTGGGTGTTATAAGCTAGCTAGTGCATGTACATAAATCTTGATACCTGGGGATACATGTACAGCTTGGGGCCTTTGTTACATCAGCTTGGGGCCTCTGTTACCCTAGACAGCAGGAACGACATAAACTAGAAAGATGTGAGTTTAAGTCATGTTTATATAAGAGAAAAACATGCAGTTTAATTTGCTCAGCTAATCATGCTAACACTGTTAAGATACTGCTACAAATATTTACATGCATCTGTCTGGTGTACATGCATTGACATGGCTAATCATGTCATCTGGTTGCTAAAGTTTGTGTTTGTAGAGTATATAGCCAGTAATCTAATTAATTTACCAAAGGTGACCAAAAGGTGATGTTAGGTATACAAAGGTGATGTTACCAAAGGTGATGTTACCAAAGGTGATGCTACATAGATGTAGGTATACAAACGTGTACATATGATTGAAGTTGCATTGGCGTGATGTTTACATTGGCTTTTTATTGATTTTACAGGTCTCGTCTTTATGATCTCTTTGGACAGATCGAGAAGGAGTTTGAAAACATTTATGCAGAAAACTTAGCATGTAAGTAATAAAGGAACGAGTGCATGCACAATGGGGCACATGTAAATAATAAATGCAGTACTAGCTAATACTGGATTGCTCTTGGTTACCATGTCACTGATCATGCCGATACATTTGTACATGTGTAAATATTCTTGTACATGTACATGTATTTACTTAATCATCTCACATGTCTCAGAGACAGAGAGAGAGAGAGAGAGAGAGAGAGATGATTAGGTAAAATACATGTGCAGGCTCTCTTTCTCACCCTCCCTCTTTCACTGTCTCGATCTCTGCCTTTCTTTTTGCTCTAGCTGTCTCCCTGTATCTCTTGATCTCTCTCGATTAAACTTTTCCTGCTCCTTCATTCCTGCAAGAAAAACTGCTGAGTGCTTTGACACAAATTAAAATCTTTATGTGGAATATCGGGTATACACTGCATATGTACTGTACATGTAAGTTTACAGTCAGCATGAGCTTTGTGATTTACACGGTACATCATTGGGAGATCTAATGATCGAATAACATCTTTTTTTTTTGTATTCAGGATGCAAGTCACCCTGTCCTGTAACAAAAGCGTTGTTTGTTCCAGTACAAGAAAAGATTGAAATTTTGAATGAGAAGTTGGAGCAAGCTACTGGTGGAGAGAAGGTCTCTGTTGATGTACAGGACGATGGCAGCCACTCCTGGAAACACGGGAAGAAATGTAAATAGGCCACACATATTAAATTCCTTGTTTTAGAAATTACCTTGAAAGGCCACCTTTAAAACTTAGAAGCCCACGGTTATGATGTTGTACAATGTAGTAGTTGCAAAACTGACTTGTAGTGAAAGGCTCTAATATACTGTAAATTCATTAATGTTCGCGGGATTAATGTTTGCGTTTTTTGTTACAAGGCCATGTTCAGGGGGATTAATATTTGCGGTTAGCTCAGGTCTTGTTAATACCTTTGTACACATGAATTATGTTTGCGGATATTTATGTTTGCAATTTTAAAACGGTCGCGAAATTCGCCAAATAACTCCCTAGCAAACATTAATGAATTTACAGTATACACTGACTACGTGTGCATTGATTATGTAATGTACCTATAATCAAATGTGAACTGTGGTATCATAAAAAACAGGTGGTCATTAAAGACAGGTACATGCAGTCTCTAATAGCACATAAATGTAACATGGTGTGAGAAGACAGGTGTTTAACCGTTTTGCTGCAGCAAAGTACAGTAATACCTCTCTAAGGCCACCCTATTTACCAAGAAACTGGTCACGTTAGAGAGGTGCCCTTTGGTGAGAGGGAGAAGTAAATACATTAAAGAAAAGATTTATGGCCTTATTAGAGAGGGTGGCCTCTGTTGAGAGTAGCCATTAAGAGAGGGACTACTGTATATGTACTAGTAGACAGGAGTCCTCAGTTAATCTTCCTGAATTCATTAAAACTACATGTAACTTGAGCTACATGTACATGTATGGTGCATAACAATATAGAAATTTGTAACACATCTATTTTGTTGCTAATTTCCGTTAACTCTTTGCTTCTCTCAACCAGCGGCCGGGAGCCAAATTTCACAACGGTTGAAGCTGACGTATAAGTCGTCCACAAGCAAGATCGTGTCAAGCTTTAAGCCAGCGCCCCCTGGGTGTCAACTGGTGCGAGAATTCCGAGGCCATCGGGATGGCGTATGGGAGGTCGGGGTTTCCAGGACAGATCCAAATGTCATCGGGACGGCGTCTGCAGGTACTGACAATTAATAACAGTGGAACTGTGCAATTAAGACCACCCAGCATCGAGGCTAAAGTGGTCTTAATTCTGAGGTGGTTTTAACCATGTTATTAACTCTGAAACAATACGGGTGTATATTAAAGTTTGAGACATCCAAATAGTGCTGTTGTTTCCGGAGATGTCTTGTGGTTGGGTGGGGTGGGGTGGGGGTGAGGGGGGGTCCACTGTATTGATTAGGGAGAGATCATCGGCATGTTACACAGATTAATGGAACTGCTAGGTACAAATGTACTAGTACATCCTGTCCCATGCGTCAGATGATTGGGATAAATTTTTCAGCTCATGTAGTGCATTATTTATGGGCTCAAGGCTTGGTTCCATTAAAACATCAAGGCTGTTGATGCTGTTATTGGCTATGCAAAACACACAAAACAAATTGGGTATCACAATAGACTCAGTCCCAAGCAAATATGGGTACCAGCGTCTCAGTCAGAGGGGTGTAATATTTAGTAATGATTTGTAAAATTAAAAATTTTGGGGAGAAGATATATTTTTCATGAGTGACATGCAGGAAAAACTAAATCTTTGTAGAGCAAAATATGGGATGAAAACTTTTTATTTTTTGTTGCAACCATCAAGTGAAAGGAAACCTTGATGCTCTTGAAAAACTGGAAAACATGCACATAAGAATGTATAAATATGGAAAATGTACAGAATAGACATACGAGATTGCACATGCTATGGAATGGTACGTACATGCACTAGTGATGCAATTTTTCCTTCATTCAGCAGGCTAAGTCCTAACAGATGTGGATATGTTTGTAGTTTGATGAAATACTTTAATATGTAACAGGTATATCATTGGTTCATAATGAACAGAGTTGCTAAATGGGCTTGCGAGAAAATGCTCATCATACAGATGATACTACATGTACATGTACTAGTATTCAAAATATATGCATATTGGACAGTTCTGAAAAAAGCTTACTACCACTCGCCAGGTGGCAGCACCACCCAGTGCTTCTGCAGCTGTTGGCTCTTGCACGGTTGCATTGTGATATGACTTTCATATTTGGTGTTTTAGTTCTATTCTTAAGGCCCGTTTTGCTATGTTTTGTGCATACAATGTATACTCACTACAGGCTAAGCCACCCTTGTCATATTATATATAAAAAAATCATAAATTGAGGATGATTTAATAGAATGTATACCGGTAACTAATCCTTGTTTTTCCATGTATTTTCAGATCACACAGCCCGCCTGTGGTGGGTAGGCTCAGCATCCTGCCTCTTACAATACCTGGGACACAGCGGCTCCGTTAACTCCCTGCGGTTCCACCCCAATCAGGAGCTAGCACTGACGTCGGGTGGGGATCAGAAAGTCCACATCTGGAAGGCTAACATCAACTTGCCACAGAACATTGAGTCATACACTACACAGGTCAGTGGAGAATATAATTTCACGATGCAATGTTGGAATAAAAAAAATAATATTCTGACTGTAATTCCTGAGTACAAGAGTAATGGAGCTTATACATGTTATATATAGAAAATTTGAGCTCAAAATATAGATCAGCCATGATCATGATGACAACATTTTTAGCACATTACCACACATATGCATGTGTGGTACGTACACATGTATAATGTCTACTTGCTGAAACAAATGCTTGTACAATAGTAATGTGGTTTAAACTGGTTTTATCCCCGAAATTTGTGGTTGCGACTTGCTCAGCTGAAATATTTACAAATTTCAAGTTAACAAGCAAAATGTTTCAAACAAAGTATTCATGTACATGTAAGATCTTTGAGAATGATCTAGATTAAACAAGTTGTCATGGTTTGCTGTTAATGCTAAATATATATATATATACCTTGACACAATGTATATTATACTTTCAAGGTCTTTTGTCATGAAAGATCTTATAAATATCCTTAAACTGTATTCCTGTGTATAAATTATAAGTTCCAAATTGCAAAGTTTCATGTGCTTTATCCAGTGTGGGAAATGAATTATGCAATGAATAAACCCCTGAGCTTCCAATGATGTTCTCTTTGTCCTTCTTCTCTACAGAAATCTCATTCTTCTGGGGAAGAGGAGATTGAAGGATCAGAACGGGAAGATGTAGATGGTAGGTGTGCACATACAGATTTACTTCAGGGTAAAGCTGGCAGCTTTATTATATGTAATGGGAAGTTAGGTATAGCCAAACATGTGAAATGTGTTGATTTGAGAATAGTTCATATTTTACCTAACCATACCTGAATTTGTAAACATAGATGGGCTCTTCAGGGAAAAGAGAGTCCTACTGGAAACAAATGACTTATTCTCACTCATGCACTTTATTCTTACTGTCAGATACAAGTATATGTTGGTCAGCTTGGTGAAATATTGATAATTTATGTAATATATTTGTAAAAAAAAACAAATGTTTTTGAGTCTCTTGTAACATCATCATCAGGTCAGTTCATCATGTTTCATTGCAATTATGTTTCACTAAAAGAAAATGCATTGGACAGAGTTACATTTCAAATGATTGTGATTTGCAACATATCACACATGTAGATACATGCCATGTATGCCAGCTAGTGCATTAGTCTTATGTAATCTTATGATATGGACTTCTAACAATGGTAAATGCTCAAAAATTCTTTATATACATGTACTGTATATATATATACCTGTGAATTAATTTCTACTAAGACTAGACATGTATAACCTGGAGCAAAATCACCTTTAGAGGAATTTCATTGAAGGAAATAAAATATTTATTTCTTAACTATCATCCCAGGTTAAGAATATATTAAGTAATATTTACGCAGCAGTTATTCATTGATGATGAGTGTTTGCCCATATTCTTCCCTTTGAGTAATTAAGCTAGTGTCAGATAAACAATGCTCTACCCATTCAGGGATGGATTCTTCCGATGACAAGCATGAACCGACATATGTACGTCAGCCGTTGATGGTGCTAAGTGGACACGCGGGGGTTGTTATAGCTGCTGATTGGCTGGGAACCGGTAACCAGGTCATTAGTGCTTCCTGGGATAGAACCGCTAACCTGTATGATGCAGAGTCAGGGGATATCATCAATACTTTAACTGGTAAGATTGGAATTCCAGAGAGTTTACAAAGCAAGCCAATCTTGTTACAGGCCAGGCAAGCCAATCTTGTTACAGGTCAGACAAGCCAATCTTGTTACAGGCCAGGCAAGCCAATCTTGTTACAGGTCAGACAAGCCAATCTTGTTACAGGCAAGCCAATCTTGTTACAGGCCAGACAAGCCGATCTTGTTACAGGCCAGACAAGCCAGTCTTGTTACAGGTCAGACAAGCCAAGCTTGTTACAGGTCAGACAAGCCAATCTTGTTACAGGTCAGAGAAGCCAAGCTTGTTACAGACCAGATGTGCCAAGCTTGTTGCAGCCTATAGGTGCATGTATATGTCGAGATAATTGGAGGCATTTGGTGTTAACATGTATCCTTATTTTACACAATTAGACATTATAGTAGTCCCCCTCTAATAGGGATGCCGCTTCTGCCAAATAATTCTGTTCTTATTAGCGAGGCATTCTTTGGAGAGAAAGAGAGAGCACCTTGACCCACAGTACATTGTACTTGCTGACAGGAATTGGTGTCCTTTCTAGAAGATTGTCCTCTCTGGAGGGTGTCCTTTAAGAGAGGGTTACTGTTGTATAAAAAAATAGCAACCATAACAAGAAGCTTATAGTATTGGGGTAGTTACAATTGGCTTGAACTCCGCTTGAATGGAGTTCCGACTTCAAATGACTTTTATCTTAAAGAATCACTTTATCCAGGGGTCCATCAAATTTCTAGTATTCCTCAAACCAAATTAGAGGCAACTTAAGTCATCTGATACCGAAAACTTTTTAGTCAGCATTCTGTGCTATGAGTATGTTTGGTTGATACTGGTATGTTGTTGCCCAATCCGAATAGTGTCTATCTGGATCTTTTTGTGCCCGGAATTGCAAGGTCTTTTAATTTCAAACATTTAAGTTTAAATTTAAACATTTAATTCTTTCAACATAATACATTTATATTTGTGTTGCAAGGTCACGACCAAGAGCTTACCAATGTTTGCTGCCATGCTAACCAGCGCCTAGTTGTGACGTCTTCCAAAGACATGACCTTCAGACTTTGGGATTTCCGTGACCCTGCCATGAAGGTCAACGTATTCCAAGGTCACACCCAGTAAGTGGATCTTCTATTACTGGATCAGATTATTGATCAGAATTAATAACTTTGTTTGCTATGGCATTATACGATATGTGGCGATAGCTGCCTGTATAATGGTTCTACACATGTACGCGCACAAACGACAACATATACGTACATGTACATTGTACATATAAATTGTTTCCAGTCATGGCCTTAAAACTCATTCAGCAAATGTGGTTTCAGTGATACTTTCGAATGATGACTATTACTTACAGATGCTTCCAATTTACCTACATGTACATATATGTAGATGAAGGCTTATTTGCTTGGGCGAAAGGTGAATAAATACAAAATATATCATAGAAAGTTGTGTGCTTATTACCAGCATTCACCATATTTACACCTTGTTCCTACCTATTTATGAATAACATTTTGGAAAAAGGTGTTTGAACAATACTAGTATATGGTAGGTATTCTCTGAAATGTCCACCCTACCTGACAGGAAAGAGAGGTGGCCTTTGCAGAGAGGGAAAACTACATGCATTCATAGCAATAGCGACAAAGATTTTTTGTCCCATAGGGAGGGTGGCCACTAAGAAGAAGACCACTGCACTCTGAAATTAAGCCCTGAGCATAAATTTGGGGAATGGTTATTATAAGGGTGGAAGTTCTGGAATACATTTGTTATGGAATTACTCACCAGTATGACACAAGATTAAGATGTGTATTGACTGGTGTCCAGTTTGAATTGGAAAATAAAACAAATACCAGGGTATTGAAAAGAGCTTGCCTGATGTATTGACCAAGGGTAAACCAGAATTATGGCTATTATTATTCATATGACCACAATATTCGGGCTCTGAGAGGAGACTATGTTTCTTTTGACCACTTGTGAACAATGTACGGTACCTACAATGTATTATTAGCGTGGGCATGTTGGTTTTATTTAATAACCTGCAACTTGGCATAAAAAACTGATATATTCCCCCAAATTTATATGCCTTTACATGCTTAGGCTGGCAGTAATTATTAGGATCCCTGTTAGATGTTATTGGCAATTTTAAGTTTTTTTTCCAAACTTCAGTACTTACATGTACAGGTACATATACCACCTTAACATTTACATTTTCCCTTGTTTTAGGCAAGTGACAACAGCCGTGTTTGCTGGAGGTGACAAAATTGTGTCAGGCAGTGATGACAGAACTGTCAAAGTCTGGGACCTGAAAAATATGAGATCACCCGCAACCACGATACGAACAGACGCTGCTGTTAACAGGTCTGCTATAGTCTCAATGTTTTCTTTGTTGATATATTTTGTAATGCTATAGTATAATACATGTACATATACAATGTAGTTCTTATTGCTTGCTGTGAATGTTACAATGACTCCCGGTCATGCATATTGCCTGTACATGTAATTGTAATTTATTTCTTTTCTTAACCTTTTATTATAGCCTATCCGTACATTGAGTAACATCACAGAAATGTCTGCATATACATGTAGTTGTTGAGACAAGTAGATGTACCCACAACACAGTTCAGTTTCGCTTTGTACAATTATCCTTATCTGTTATGATGTGTCAACTGTATACCATATTTATGC
>JAAUYG010242677.1_pt1 | contig 16017 bp, 13 predicted proteins | sample 7278091 | NCBI WGS metagenome assembly JAAUYG01 (sample SAMN14350201, study PRJNA611818) | marine sediment metagenome | isolation source: surface marine sediment (0.6m) | place: French Polynesia: Moorea | collected 2018-08 | reverse complement strand
AATGTAGGACTTTCTGCCCAAAACTAGTGGTCCTTCAAGACAGGTGGTCTTTCATGACAGTGGTCTCTGAAGACAGCTTACACTGTACTCTGTAACCACTCTTTAGTATTTGTTCCAGTATGGACATGGACCTTGTTAAAACAAAAACACACAAAAAAGAAACTCACCTGGCTTGTATAGGCTATATAAATACAAGCTTCCCCCAATCAAGGTGTGTTTTTCATGTAATAGTTGTTTGTATTATTGCAGCATGTTGACACTATGGGCGACTGGGTGGTGGGACATCCCGTTGGCCGCATCCTGATTGGAGGACAGGAAAACCGGATCGGAAACACCATCGAGGTTCGGAACGGCCTTGTGGGCTGCGTGAAGGTAGGAAATATAAAGCAATGTCTATGTAGGTAGAAATAAGGCCTTTCTTATTTAACACTTTTTAAAGCATGATACAACATACAAATAGACATTTATATTTCTTACTTACGCGGTGGCTATATCTACATGTTGCTTGTTTCTTCTTTGCCAGAACATTCGTGTCGGTAACAGCCCAAACTCCATGTTGACCAGACCCGACACATTTAACGTAGAGAGTGGATGTGTTATGGAGACGACATGTGGTGCTGCCACCTGCAGTGAAGATCCTGAATACGCTGGTCGCTGTGTGCAGGAGTGGGGGAGTCATAGCTGTGTTTGCCCTAATGGTATGTTGTCTTCAGGCTGGAGTTCGCGAAAGTATTTGTGTACGGGAATACAGTGGTCCCTCTATTTTAAGACCACCCATGCGACCAAGGAAATGTGGTCTTATATTACAGGTGGTCTTAAAATAAAGGTCATTTAACACAGAAAATTGCCCTTTGGGACCAAATCAAGCGGTCTTATAATTAGGGATGGTTTTAAAATATGGGTATGTAAAATAGAGGGACTACTGTATTCTGGAAGTTTTGCATCAGTTTTCATTTAATTAAAACCCTTCTGTACCTTAGGTAGGACTAATCAAATATAACATAGGTACAGTGACACCTGTATATAAAGATCACCCCAAAAACCAACATAATGTAATCCTTGTACACAGATGATCTCTATACAGGTTCAATAATATTAACCGTAGTATAAACATGGGATTCGGCTAAATGTGTTTTTTTAGGCAGGTGGTCTTTGTATACAGATGAACATAATATAAACATGGAAAACAGGGAAAATATGGTCTTTATAGGCAGGTTGTCTTTATATACAGGTGATCTGTCTATGCAAATGTTCTTTTTTGTGCTGGTCACCTTTACAGCAGACTGCAGTGTCAAATCAATCCCACTTTTTCAGGTCGCATGGGTCCAGGCTGTGAGTACGTCTGTACCAAGTACGATCCCTGTGTGAACGGAGGACAGTGTGTACAGAGCGTGTCTGCCGTCAACGGTTACATCTGTGACTGTCCCCAAGGTTTTACAGGCCAGTACTGCGAGAGCACGCTGACACAGCAGTGTCCGTCCGCTTGGTGGGGCAGTCCGTTATGTGGGCCGTGCAACTGTCCTGTACATCGTGGCTTTGACCCGGAATGTAACAAGAGCACGGGGGAGTGTCGCTGTAGGGTGAGTCTTGGTAGTGGTCAAAAATAAGGAATTAAAAAAAAAAATAAATAAAAACACCAGGAAAATATGTCAGTGATTGCAATAACATAATACAATGTACACTTAGAACCTGTCTTAGAAGACAGCAAGATTGAACACAAAAATGTGGTCTGTCAAAACAGGTGTTCTCTGGTGATGGAATCAGGTATATTCAAATATAGGTCCTTCTGGCAGATATGTCTGGTTCTCCAAGACAGGCGGTTTCCTCTTAAAACAGGTGTTACTGTACTATATTGTGATTTAAGGCCAGTTTGAGCACTGGTTGAACTGTTATAAAAGTAATTTCAAAAATTTTTTTAAAAAGTTTAATTACCGGTAATATTTTGAGGAAAATGAAAAAAATATTCCCAAGATAATGTAAACTGTCATACATGTCTTAAAGTTTCTGTTGCACCTAATTTGCATCTCATTAACAACCATTAAAACACTAATTATTAGTTTATTATTTGTCAGTAGCAACATGAAAGGTGCATATTTGTGAACAGGGTGACAAGAACCAGTACACTGCCGTGTCAAAAGTCGTTTTGAGCATGCTTCATGCTAAAAAAATTACTGTAAACGTCTGTACACAAATATAAAGACCCACAAGTTTCTAACATTTATCAGATTTTGATAATTAAACTAACCCCTTATATTTTGCCAGGAGCATCATTACATGTCCAAGGATGGCTTGACCTGCCACCCCTGTGATTGCTACAGCGTAGGATCAAACAGTCTAACCTGCAACCCCCGCACTGGGCAGTGCCATTGTAAAGATGGAGCAGTCGGACGAAAATGTGACCAGTGCGAACATGCCTTTGCCGAAGTGACCACCAGGGGGTGTGAAATCCTGTACGAAGGCTGCCCACGATCTCATAGCGAGAATATCTGGTGGCCGCGTGTCGGAGCGTTAAACGTAACGGAAGTAGAACCGTGCCCTGACGGAACAATCGGCAACGCTTCGCGGTTTTGCGACTACATGGACAGCTGGCTGGTGCCGGATATGTCCGGCTGTATGTCTAAGGCTTTCACCAAACTAAATGACCAGGTAAAAACTGCGAAAACCTACCCTCACACCAACCTGGAAATGTGACCAGCTCCCAGAATTAAGACCACAGTAGCCCTCCTATAGGGACACCTTTCTGCCCAAATAATTTTATCCTTGCTAGAGAGGTGTCCTTTTTGGCGAATGGGAGGATTACATGTATACATGGTACATTGTACTGGCTGCCAACTAACTCTGGTCTCATTATCGTATTAGAGAGAGAGAGAGAGAGAGAGAGATTTTGGTGACGATTGTACTTATTCAGTGACCAAAACTTGTACACCGATGTTATCTCAGAATAAAGGCCACCTCAGAATTAAGACCACTTTGGCTGTGACTGTGGGTGGTCTTTAATTCTGGCTTAGTACAGTGTATGTTGTGCAAGCCAAGCCAATGTTAATGTAAAAATCTAAAACAAACCCTTGGAAATGGACATACATGTATACAATACATGGTCCTGCATAACTAATCATTGCCTAAACTAAAAGAAAAATTTAATTGAAAACCTTTTTTTTCCTAAGCAAACTGTTTTAAGATTTCTAAAGGCACTGCATGCTTTACGGAATGGATATCGTACTTTATATTAAGTCTTTACCTTAAATTTCTGGAACCCAGAAGGACGAATTGAAGGATAATCAATTCAATTCAATTTCAATTCAATTCATTTATCCTAAAAATACTTTCTAACCAAGCCAATATTCTTGTAGCAATATTATATATGTCTAATAAATTTTTCCTGCCCAGATGCTGAAGCTGAATTCTGGAGCTCTGAAAATCACTCCATTCCTTGCAAAGACGTTAATACAAGAGCTACATGGGGCTACCTACGCCGCCGACACTCTGTACATGAAGGACATCAATGTGACATATCGGATCCTGTCACACATCTTACAGTATGAGAACCAGCAGTCTGGATTGAATCTGACACACACACAGGATAGGAACTTTATACAGGTTGGTACTGAACTACTACGACTACTACTGCTGCTGCTACTACTGCTGCTGCTACTGCTACTGCTACTACTACTACGACAGTACTACTACTGCTTCTGCTACTGCTACTACTTAAATTTACTACTGCTACCACTACTGCCATTACAACTACTACCGCTGCTCCTGCTACTACTACTATTACTACTACTACTACTACTACTACTACTACTACTACTGCTGCGACTACCGTACTACTACTACTACTACTGCTACTACTACTACTACTACTACTACTGTACTACTATTACTACCGGTACTACTACGACTACTACAGATAATGTCATAATTATATTAATGTGATAATTTATTTAACTCTCTGCATTAGCATATTACTTTATTAAAATTTCCAGAACATTGTTTATATAACTGGACACATTCTGGATCCAAAATACCGGTTACAGTGGAGTCAAATCAATCGGCAGTCATCAGGAACAGTGGAACTACTTTATCTATTGGAAGGATACAGCAAGACTTTAGCTGTGAATATGCCCCATTTATTTATGCAGCCATTTACGGTGGTTCATGGGAACATTGGTGAGTTTTATTCAAATGTACCCGGTATGTCTGATATACTGAAATCTGATATACCGGTAGTCAGTATTAAGTGGTAAATGCCATGGTAATTGTATATGTACAAATTGAAATATTAACAAAAAAATAATAAAATATTTTGAATATATTATGAAATAAAAATCAGAATGATTAGAATAAAAAAGAAAACATTGAGGGAAAAAATCAAGATTCTAAGAATGTTTAAATATTTCTCAGTGTTATATTGTGATCTTTTGAATAATTAAACCAGTGTCCACTTACGCATAATTTATTCCTTCCAGCATTCGGTCTAGACTTTATCGAGACCAGTAACCAGACTAATGTCACTGTCCCCAAATACAACAACATTGTGCGAGATCCACTCATGTTTGACAATGACACCACAGCTTACGTTCCGATGACAGCTTTTGAGATGTGGGACGAAACGGAGGGTAAATAGTTATGTTGGCATACAGTGTCAGTGGGCCTCTTGTCCCCTTTTGTATACCACCGTAGGTCAACAGCTTCATGTGGGGCCACTGGTGTATGTTTAAAATTTCGTTCTTCACCGTTTCCTTAAAACTTGGAGCTGGATTCTTGAAATATTCAAAGTCTAGAAATGAACCTAAATTTACTAATCACCTTAGCAATAATTGTCTTTTCAATGCTTAAGATCACAAGTGAACTGAAGAGTTTTCAAGAAACTAGCCCCTGTAGCTTAACATTAATGTATTAAAATGGAATATACCGGTACCAAAGAATTAACAGCTTGTTCAGTTCTGTTTTCACTCTATTTCGCAAGTTATGCTAGTTTTTTTGAACAGGAAACGGTAAATGAAATGGATAATATCAGTATACCTGTCTTTCTACACACTGAGTCTTGAAAGAAAACAAAATAATTGTTCCCGAATTTTTCGGCGAGCATCTCACTGCCATCTTCAGGGGAATGTGCAAGAAGATGGCAGCGAGATGCTCGCCGAAAATTCGGGAACAATTATTTTGTTTTCTTTCAATACTCAGTGTGTAGAAAGACAATTGTTTCTATTATAAATCCTGAGTCCAATAATCTATTTTCTCGTATCAGTATACCTGTTTAAATAAAATGCTGTTGATTTTACTTTCAGCTTTAGAAGACCCTTATTATGAAGAGGATGAAGTACAAGATGCCGAGTCACCAATAGTAGCCAGTTATATTCTATATAAAGAGATTGGAGACCTACTACCACAGAGATACGATAGAACAATCAGGTCTGTATAGCACACAGCACGCTGGAACTTCACAATTATCACCACACACGGTCAAACTCTTAAAGTGGTCGTACATTGTAATTGTCGTTATGCCCATGTGGTCCCTTAAGGCCACATAGTTAAAGCCAACAGTGAAACTTGTGTATAAAGACCATTCTAGAGACCAACAAAATGTGGTCCTTATACCCATGTGGTCTTTACATACTGGTTCAATAACGTGGAAAGCATACCCATGGGGACCAGTTAAAATGTGGTCTTTATAAACAGGTGGCCTTTATATACAGGTGGTCTGTAGAGCAGGTTTGAATGTATAAAGTAGATTTTATTTCCACTAAGGCTAGATGTGGTCAAAGCTAAAGTCTTTAATTTGTCTAAATTCCAATACATTATAGCACTGGTGTGTTATTTTTGGTCATCCAGTAAGTGATGTGGTTGTATTTCTGGCATAGTGTTAACTGTTTAGTTAGGTTTTTACCGGATTATTTGTCTGTGACGGAGTTACATGACAATAATTCCTTCTTTTAAAGGCCAGCTTTAGGATTGAAGAAAGTACAATGTATCATAACAATTATAATTTTAGAAACAAATCCATTGATTGGATAATAGCAGTTTCAGTATGATCACTCTATCTTCAGGACTGTCACCAATGTGACCATGTCAGTCAACACGCCGGTATTCACGCTGAATCTTCACCGCGAGGACGTCGCTCTGTCAGCCGACAGCCTCTCCAGAACCCCCCTGAAAATAACGTTCCGGCAACTCGTGTCGTCAAACCGTACCAGCCCACAGTGTGCCTACTGGCAATACAAGATACAGTGAGTTTATAGTCGGCGATTAGTTTGGAGGCTATCTTGGCAAGACATGGGACAGTGGAACCTTGTTGTAACGGGTCTCATTATAAGGCTTGTCTGCTTATAGCGTGGGTTATTCATGGACCCCAATATTTACATAACCTCACTATATAAGCCATGCACAGATGTTGTTTTTGGTGTCAGTCATGTTAAACAACATGAAATTTTACCATGCATGAGACTGGATGTGGTTTCAAACCCAGTCTCAGCTATAGTAAAATTTCATGTTACTCACTACATGTATAAGACTATTTTCTTCATTTTGAGCATATTTTTTTAACAGAAAAGGGCTTGTTAACTTAGAGCATGGCTTGAACCCTCGAAGCCCAATATCAGTGTTATATTCATGTTCCACTGTACTTACTAGTGATACTGTAAGGGTCATTACATTGTTGGGTACTTCATAATTTATGTTCCTTGAAATAAATTTTAAAAAAATCTAAATAGAGCAGAAGGTTACTACACAGACCTCTTAATGGATACTGCACACATGTGATCAATACGTTGCATTGTGGGTAAGGGTGGCTCAAACATTGGCGACTGTATGACATATGAATCTGTTCAGTGCACCGTCTTTGGACGTGCCATGTTCAGCATTCGTAAAATTAAACCAACAACTGTATGAAAAAATAGGAAAATTTAATCTAGAATTCACCACAAATATCACTTAGTTTGACTAATGTATCATCAAGATTTATTTTCTCAGCTTCATCGGTGATAACCCATTAATGTATGCTGGCAAGATATCCCACAATTCCCGGGGTGCCATGCGTATACACACAGAAAATTCCATTTAGGAAGAGGTCTATGTTACGTCAGAATGAGTGATAACATCGTTACTGTCAATTTTCTAATTTAGTATTTTCAACATGTGTTGACCTTTTCTCAGAAATCAAAACAATTTGCCCATTATTTGAATGGTGCTTAATAATTTTATCTTACTTAAGGAGTAACATGGTGTCTGGGCGCTGGTCGTCAGACGGCTGCGTTCTGTCATCGCGGGAGCAGCGACTTGAGCCGTCAGACTCGGGGAGTGGGTCCAGCCTACCGGTCCTGTGGGACTACGTGACCTGCGAGTGTGTTCACATGACCAGCTTCGCTGTGCTTATGGACGTTTCCAATGAAGAGGTGAGAATTTTTCAGATGATGGGTCATGGGATTTCATCCATCCAATCAGACGATGACAATTTGCAATGTGGTAAACTTTGTCCAATCAGGATGCTCAAATTGATCATAAAGAAACATTTCATTATCCACCCGAATATAGCCGTTATAGGAGGCCCGATTTCAATCTCCGTAAAAATATCACACTGTTTCTTTTGGGCATATGATCTTTATAGGTGAAACACCAATGTAAAGCATAAATCACTCAACCCTGAAAATTTAATGGTTGCGTGAATGGGGTGGAAGTCAAAGATGTATACCCAGCCTGAAGATATAAATTGATTATGTGAGGATTTCTTCGAAAATATATTCTCAGTAAAACATGATACATCCACTTTATAATTTCCCGTCAAAGACTTACAACTTTTTTTAATGATAACTCACTTCTTTGAAGGACAATCTGTCTGCAAAAAACGGTTTAATACTTAAGTAAGATCCATATTTAAACTGATACAAGTTTTAACTCAATCTTTTATTAGAGAAGGGTTAGCTGGAGTTCTTGAAAGAAAAACGTAAGTCTTAAGTTTTGACATAAGTATTCTGACTAAGCCAAACTTAAGACTTAAAGCTTTTTTGAGAACTTTGGCACCAGATTTCTTGAAAAGAATGAAGTTTTGACTTTAACATCTCGTTCTTAGCCAATTACATTGCATATGGAGAAAGATCGGCTTCAGGTCTCCAAGCACAAGTCTTATATTTTTATTTTATATTTGCAGGTAAAAAAAAAGGAAAAAAAAATGTCTACAAATCTAGTTTGTGACTTCTGCTTGTGTTTCCAGTATCTTTTGAGCGAAGCCATCTCTCTACAAATTGTAACGATCGTAGCCCTCGCTATTTCCTTGGCGTGTTTGTTCGTGGCCTTCATTGCGTTCTGTTGCCTAAGAAACATCAACTCGAACCTGATCGGGATACACACCAACCTTATATTCTCCATCCTGGCTGTACAACTCCTGTTTGTGGTCGGCATTAACCGGACCGAACCGGTGGTAAGTGTCCAACTGGCTGACATGTTCAAATCATAGCATGGGAGGGCATGTTTTGGGACACGTTTGGATTCATAATGTGAGATGAGAAACAACAGGATTTGTCCTAAATTTTTGGGTGTATCTATCCACCTTATTAAGGGAAAGAAAACAAAAAGTGACATGTATACTAATAAAACTACGATAATGGCATCTGATGAGATAGATGATAATGGTAACTGATGATAAGCTACATTTGTCAATGCAGAAGCAGTAGTACCGGTAGTAGTAGCAGTAGTGGTAGTAGTAGTAGTAGTAGTAGTAGTAGTAGTAGTAGTAGTAGTAGTAGTAATAGTGGTAGTGGTAGTAGTAGTAGTAGCAGTAGCAGTAGTAGTAGTAGTAGTAGTAGTAGTAGTAGTAGTAGTAGTAGTAGGAGTAGCAGTAGCAGTAGTAATAGTAGCAGTAGTAGTAGTAGCAGTAGCAGTAGCAGTAGTATAGTAGTAGTAGTATCAGGAGTAGTAGTAGCAGTAGTAGTAGTAGCAGTAGTAGTAGTAGCAGTAGTAGTAGTAGCAGTAGTAGTAGCAGTAGTACCGGTAGTAGTAGTAGTAGTAGCAGCAGCAGTAGTAGTAGTAGGAATATTAAAATTGTCTGCATTGAATTACATTTTATAAATCAAAATATCGTACATATAGCTACATACATGCTGCATAAATTGTTAATAGGCAGGTCATATCTGTAATAATTCTCATTGTGTCACATCACCACTGACAAAGCTCTAAGGACAATGCCAGGTTTCATTTGACCATTGTCTAAGTGAAAATACAAAAAAGTATGGTAACACAGTGAAACCTTTCAGGCAAAAAAGATTGGCTTAAATCGGAGGTGGCCTTAAAATGGAACTTTTTTATATAAAGAAAATATATGAGTGCTGTTAAAAAAGGCCAGTCTTGAAATCTAGGGAAATCTTAAATGAAGACATCTTTTAAATTAAATCACTGGGACCACTGTACTGGAAATTGGTTATTACTTTGTGACATCAGGCAGTCATATATCCATATAGTGATACAGAGAAGCCTCCTCTAAAGACAACCTGTATGTAAAGACTACTGCTTATAAAGACCACCTTTTACAAATCCCAGAAGTATATATACTTCCCATGTTATTAAACCTGCATATAAAGACCACCTGTGAATAAGGACCACATTTTGTTGGTCCCTAGAGTTGTCTTTATATGTAAGTTTCACTGTACTTTCACCTTGGTGTTATATGTATGCATATTTTGTTGCCTTACTCCCCCCGTAGGTGGCGTGTAAGATAGTTGCCATCGGTCTGCATTATTTCTACATCTGCACATTCTCCTGGATGTTTGTGGAGACGTTACATGTCTACCGTATGATGACCGAGATACGTAACATCAACGAAGGCTCGATGAAATTCTACTTTGTCATGGGATACGGTATGCCAGAGATATGACCTAATACTGATACTGTTTGTTCACCAGTTGAGCAAATAAGAAAATTAGTAACAGATCACTCTATTTAAAAATTTTTTAAGACCATCTTGATTATAAGACCACCTATTTTAGTCCCAAAGTGCACATTATGGAGCCTTTGCTTTAAGATTACCTGCTGCATAAGACCACACTTTAATGGTGCCGTATAGTGATCTAAAATAGGACTGCTTCACAGTTGATTAAGAAATGTCTTGCTAAAAGTTAAAAAAAAGACTTCTAAAACTTTTAAAATGTTTAATAGCAAGTAATAGAAGATTATCGTAGCTCCTTTTAACTTTTGTTCTTCTAACATAGTCTTATTCTACACATGTGCTGGTCTTGCATATTTCTGAATCCAAGGGGGAGTATATAACCCCCAACAGGGCCAGATCACCAGATTTCTCTGACCCAAATCACCAATCACCAAAAAAAAAAAAAAAACGAATAGTCTTATCACCAAACTATTAATGTATTACTAGAGTGTGGACAGCCGTTTTCACGCTGCACTCTTTGTCATGTAGAGAAGGTTTCATATGCTAGATATATAGCCAATCACCAATCACGCAATTTCTACAGGGCCCCATAACGATGCACCGAAAAATGTATGTACTCCCGCTTAATCCAGGTTTACCGTACTGTGTCTTTTATTTCCAGTTATACCCGGTATAATTGTGGGACTCACTGTTGGACTGAAAACTGATGGATATGGAAATTCCAGTTTGTAAGTTCTGCATACAAATTTGTAGTTTACAGTGTACTGTAGGTGACATAACTTGCAAGGTCACTAGTTTTAAATTAGTATATGTATATACGTATTTTGAGGGTGTTCTAACAATATATCAGTAACAGCATTTACTTGAGCAATCAATAGGTTAATTACACAAGTAGTGCTGTAGTGGTATAGGTAGTAGTAGTAGTAGTCGTAGTAGTCGTAGTAGTAGTAGTAGTAGTAGTAGTAGTAGTAGTAGTAGTAGTAGTAGCAATACCAGTAGTAGTAGCAGCAGTAGCAGTAGTAGTAGCAGTAGTAGTAGTAGTAGTAGTAGTAGTAGTAGTAGTAACAGTAGCAGAGGCAGCAGCAGCAGTAGTAGTAGTAGTAGTAGTAGTAGTAGTAGTAGTAGTAGTAGTATGTAGCACACCTGTAATAGATTTATTTGGAGCCAAGATAATGTGTACAGTATACAGTAAATCAGTATAGCTCTAGCCTATGGACGAAGACGGAGTTTGCATGTATGTTCTGTAACCAATACTGGTCAACATTGGCCTGGTCAACACCAACATTTTTGTGGTCAGACCCAGTCCAACATTTGTGAATCAACGATTAACTGCATGGAGGAGACCTCGAACAGGTCCAAACACATACAGTAGTCCATGCATTTTAAGATTGCATGTTGAGCCAGAAAAATTTGATCTTAAACTGAAAGGGATTCTTAAATGGAAGGATATTTATATACACATATATTGAAAAAATAAGAGCGTGGTAACTTAGGGCTGGTCTTAAAAATAGAGAAAGGTCTTAAAATATAGTGGGTCTTAAATTGCAGGGAGAGTGTACGTGTACTTTGGTATTGCGCTGTGACAGCATGGAAAATCACTGAAGTATAAGCATCAAATATATAAAAACACCAAAAATATTTTCTTTTCATTTCAGTTGCTTCTTACGAACCTCCGAGTTACTCATCTGGGGTTTTGCTGGGCCCGTCTGCTGCATATTCGCTGTAAGTACATGTGTTCATTTGTGACGTAAACTTAATTAGGCACCTTGATCGCTTATGTCGATTTACTCGTTCCATGGAATATAATAATTCTTTCAAGCATCCAGCTTTGAACACATTTGATATGATAAAGATCTGGGGCTAGCTTCTTGAAACATCTTATTGTCCAATTGTGATCTTGAGCATGGAAAAACAGTCAATAGAAACAAGGTGAATTAAGTTCATTTCAAGGCTTAAGATTTGTCCAGAAACCGGTCTCTTGGTCTGTTGCTGGACTCAGTTGTGTTCAGAAGACCGAAATGAACCAACACCTGAGTAACCAGAAAACCCTTGCTTTTATACTGAATTGTACTATTTAGACAACAAAGGCCATTTATTTGTTGTGTTAGCATATATTCTAGACTTGTAAACTGATGGATGTGTCATAGCTATCTCTTCAAAAACATAATAAATTGGGAAGTTGTTGCGCTTCTCAGTCTGGCACTCAACACTGATGAGTTAGGCAACCGACTGGCTGGCTCAGAGTCAGTATAATGGTCTGAATGATTCATTTCTGCTCACCTGTAGCAGAATTAACATCTATCAGTGGACACCCAAAAACTTCAATCTGCATATTATTCGGCCCAGTACAAGACTTGTCAAAATTAACTCAAAACACCTGAACTCACATACACAACTAGATGATCTAGAGAGGTCGAACACCGATGTAAAACGTAATTCACCACGTTTACGATTCCCTTTTCACTTCCAGATCAATGTGGTAGTATACATGATGGCAATGCTAGCCTCCTGTCGTTCACGCAAGATTGACTCAGATTTCAGCTACCTCAAGTAAGTTCACCTCCCTGGAAATTTGCTAAATTTAAAAATAGTTAAGTTACACTTTGGTAGGTCGGTGCTAAACATAGCCAAGTACTGTATTAATTCTGTTGTAAGCACACATGTTGTTTGTTTCAGCAATGTTCCAGCCTTTTAACTGATAGGGAGAGCTGCACAGAAAATTCACTGTCAAAGCAACTGTGCTTTTTTTTCCAAGTAAATTATTTGATGTGTTTAAAAGCATTTATTGGAATAAATACGGTAGATAGTCCCCAGCGTAATATTATGTCTTTGTGTTTGTTCAGGTTCCTGCTATGGGCTGGCCTGGTGCTGCTACCTCTACTAGGCGTATCTTGGGTGTTCGCCCTGCTATCAGTGAACGATGATATCCTAGCGTTCCATTATCTGTTTGCCGTGTTCAACTTCACGCAAGGAGTCTTCATACTCGTGGCTTACGTAGTGTTCTCTTCCGAGGTGAGAATCTAGAGATAAAACAATTAAAAATTTACCATGCAAGCAAATCAGCATTTAAATCCTGCCTCATAGCTAATCAGTGTGCTGGGTTCTTGAAAATACCTAAGTCTAAGTTTTAACTTATGTCCGTAATCTCTGAGCATTGTGATTGGCTAAGAGCCTGACTTAAGTCAAAACTTGTACTTAACTATTTTCGAGAATTCAGTTATGCAAACACAAATATAACCCGTACAATCAAAGTCCTTCACTTATGGCCAAAGGGTGTAGTTTGTACAAATTTAAAGTTGAAAGGATGGACCAGGAACAAAGGAGTTATGGTTGTAGTATGTACATGTATATGGTAGTTCATGAAGTAGAACCATCTTTGCAGATAAAGCCACATCCTAGTAACCTCAGACATATATCGGTAATCTGGATTTTTTAGGTTATGTCGAACAAAACTGATGGTAGCTGCATCACATTTTAAAGCGTCTCAGAGAACATTCATCTGCAAAAGCATTTGCCACAGATCTCCACTGCAAAGCACCTAATACCCCACAGCACAACATCTTCTGTACCATATGTGGCAGCATTTGCAATGAGTGGTATTTAGTTTTATATAGTGGATAAAATAAATCCTTGCTGTTTGTATATCTTTTTGTTTCATATTCTGCCATTCCAGACCCGGAAACAGTTGCGTTATCGCTGGTACAGGCTGAAAGGTCAAGGGAAGCTAGACGAAAGTCTGAATGGAACCAGAGCCTCTATGCTTTCTGTAAGAAACAATGTCCCTTAAGTATAGCTGAGCTGGAAATTGCAGTTGTTACATGAGACCTTTCCCAGATAGCTAAAGCTACAAACAAAAGCAATTCCCAGTAACATTTTAAGTTCATGATACAAAAGGCTGTAGATAGATGGTTAATGAACTGTTTGTCTCGTCCCCATGTGTAGGCGAAGAAGCATAATATAGGCTATCAAGATAGCCAACCCCCTCTCCTAAAAGTAAAAAAGCGAATAAATGTTACTGTAGTAACATTGGGTAAAAATAAAAAAATGCCAACCAGTTAAGAGGTAATTGTTGTTTGCAGGTTGTTCCAAACTATCTTCTTTGATTACTTGTAAACTGTTGGGGAGCATAAATCAAAGTATGGATTGAAATAGGTTATACTGTCATACTTTGCTAAACAGAAACACATATCATGTAACATTTATTTTCCACTTGACTGAAAACAGCCTGACATATGAAATTCTTCCATTATCACTCATCCAGAGATCGGCATTAGCCTACCACAACGACTCGTCCATAGACGGCGCTCTGAACAGATTCAACGTCGGCGTCTCCACGACATCCAGCGCCAGCCAATCGACGAGCAAGAGCAGTGGCGCCCTCTATCGACCCGAGGGCTACCTACACACTACCAGCAGCACCTCCACGTCCGGTAACATTCCGTCAGCGATGGATCTGCCACCCAACGCAGGAATACCTCCCTATGGGTGGGATGTGAAGGCAGGATACAGCAAAAAGAAGAAAAGGGACGGAGGTTAGTGTCTCAGTGCTTGTTGTTTAGTCATTTTGGGGGCCAGTTTCTTGAAAAATCTCAAGTCCACTTGTGATCTTAAGCATGGAAGAGACAGTGGTTGCAACATAAATTTGTTACTGGACTTAGGTTTTTCTGGAGATGACCCCCTGTTGCACATGTTCAAAGGCTGTTTGCCAACAGGATCTATTGAAGGTATTTTGAGCATAACTATTTTTAAAACCTTTTTATTTGATCTGCCGAATTGAAGCAAGACATGATCTAATGGGAAAGAGGAGTTCTGTAGCTAAGGTGATCTGGTATAACAGATAGTGATGTATGTCTATTTCACAAGTTACAAGAGAAGATAAATTGCAAAGATATATGTAAGAGTAGCAATGTATTACCAGCATTTACAATTTCCATTCTCTAAGTTCTGTGGTACTGGCTGAGACCAGTATACAGTAGTCCCCCTGTTATATGGCACTCTATTTCCCAAGAAATTGTGGCCACATTATAAACTTGGCCTTTGGTGAGAGGGGGAAGAAAAGTAAATACATTTTATAGTAGCAGCTGCAAAAATTTGTGGTCACGTTAGAGAGTGGCTTTGTTAAGAGGGGCCACTAAGAGAGGGGCCACAGTATATCAATATTTCAGGTTTCAGAGCACAATTGTATGCATTTTTACTTTATATTTTCTTTACTTAAAACTAGTATGTTTAGCTCCAATGCATATATTGATCGTGCGATGGACTATAGTCATTTTGATTGGTTAAATCATGCGTTCTGTGGTGCTCTACCTAGATCCCGACACGGGAGAAAAACGTCGAAAACGGAGAGAAACCGATTCAGAAAGTGAAATATCAGCCATAGAGCCTGATTTAGAACTGGCCTCTAGTCACTCCAGTGATGATGATGATGACTACGAATGGGGGAAAGCCCCCAAAAGTAAGTACTCTGTAAAATAAATCACTATTTAACTTTTTAGAAATATGTGGTCCTTTTTCTGGGTGGCAGGATTATGTATTGCACAAAAGGTAAGTTAGGGAGTCTCCATCTGGTGGTTGGTTTTGGAACTGCATCACTGGGTAGGTTATCTTCTGGTTCTTGGTGTTGATCCAAACCTATTAAGTTCCTGTCACAATGCCGTATGTATTTAATAGAAATTTGCATATAATGGCTAAACATATTCAGCTCTCCACTTTTAACAAACCTTCCCCCATGGTAGCAAATAAGCCCACTAATACCACGACATTTGCTTGAATTAACACCACCTGACCTTAGCTTTCTTTGCTGTTATCTTCTTAGTAAGAGAAAAATAAGAAAATGTACTTGTAATAAAAAATATTGCAACTGTAGGAAGAGTGAATTTGCATAAAAAAATTATCTCATCCAAAGTACTCTTAATTCAGGGGTGGTCTTATTGGTAACTCCTCTGTGTAAGGCAGTCACGAAAACTTAGGTTTTTTTTTGTTTTTTTTTTTTTTTTTTTTTGGGGGGGGGGGCGGCAAGGAAGGAGCCATATATGCAATTCAAACCCAGGCCAGTTCCAATAAATAAAAGCATCTATTAAAAACTGCCGTAAAATTTACGCGCCCTGACTGCTTTTGCCACGTAGGCAGCAGACAAAGTT
>JAAUYG010165479.1_pt1 | contig 16031 bp, 9 predicted proteins | sample 7278091 | NCBI WGS metagenome assembly JAAUYG01 (sample SAMN14350201, study PRJNA611818) | marine sediment metagenome | isolation source: surface marine sediment (0.6m) | place: French Polynesia: Moorea | collected 2018-08 | reverse complement strand
TTGATGCCCGATTCCTTGAGTTTGGTCTGGGGTCATTTGTTGCACTTTGCAAAATTTCCAATTTTACAATTTTGGTAAAAATTGTTAAATTGGACTCTACTCCTCTCCCAATTAACTTCCGATTCATCCAAACTTTGTACAATGTATCAAAATCATAAAGGCTGTCAGTTTATAGGTGATCAGCCAAACATTGCAAAAATTATGGCATTTTGAAAACCTTAAGCAGGACAATATGCTGCTATAATTTTCAAAGTGCTACAAAGTACTCCCACAATTTTGATTGGAGTCCATGAAAATTGTGGGAGAAATAGCACTTTGAATATTAGTGCTACCATGGTAAATCTAAATGCCTGTTAGAATATGAGAACTTGGCATCTAGTACCTATGAGAACATATTCTATTTAAAACTTTTCAAAACATTCTTGTGTACTGGGTCTTCAGTTCAAGCAGAATGTCAAGCCCCTGGGCCTCTTGTTAACAGGTTTAGCCACTTGTATTCTGGTATGAAACAGTTATTGTGCACTTAACAGCTATGTCACAGCCCAACAGTAAGGTAGGTTTCACTGTACAAGAGACACACTGGATAGGTTAGGGGTCAGACATAGGTTTATATTGTATCGTCGAATATGATGCATTTGTGTAAATTTCTCACTGGCTGAAGTAGTGGTTGTTTCATTCAAGATCTGCCCATAAAAAATCAATGTTGTTCAAGATCTGCCCATAAAAATCAATGGACAAGTTTGTCCAAGTCAATTAAAGTACTGGTTTTACAAAGACTGTAGTGTTATTTGTGTCGTAAGTGATAAGAGTATATTTACCATTTGCAACTTCGGTTGGATTACATTGGATGCCGATTTATTCTCAAATATTCTACGTCACTATCAGCAGCAACACTTGTACTAGGATGCTTTCAGACATGGGACGTTCATACTATTATACAATTCAACAGTATGTGTTCAAATCCAGTGTCCAAATTACATGCAGTTGATACAATATTTGACAAACACTGAAGTGCAGTTTGCTTAACAACTGTTTTATTTGGTGATTGTAACAAGACATACAGAATGTACACATCAGTACTACTGGGGCATGGACTGTACTTTCTTACGGCGTTTGTGGCTAGCAGTACACGTAATTTTCCAGAGCGCAGTCATTATATTTACATTACAAAGAAACACATGACTGACTGGAATATCATCAGCGGAGATACAGGATACGTCATGCTAACTGAACAACGGCCTACCAAAGCTTTAATTATCAAGTTGACACACATGAAACTGAAATCATTCTTCAGCTTTAACCATGTCAAACGGAATACTGATGAAACAGAACAGCAGTTATCATGTATAATCAGACAATTTAGTGATTTACATCAGTTTTCAAAGGTTATGAAAAATTACACCAAATTTTTACGACATTCAGTGCAATTTTTTCCTGGTATGCAACACCTCATGATTGGCAATGAATGACTTTTTTCAGATATTTCCTTTATTTCATCAGTTTCAAAAGGGTGCCGAATCACCCCCAATCGACAATATGTACCAGATAATGTGGACCAGCCTACCACATGGTACAAACTCGGTGAACTGTGTGATGCTGAAAAGTGATTTAACACAAAGAGTATTTTATTAAAAGCTGTAACTCACTATATTTTTACCATAGACAAGAGATCTTAATTTGCATAAATATGTTAAGTTGGATGTTAATTCTATGGCCATTGCCAAAATATGTGCACTATGATTGCAGCACATTAGCCACCAATACAATAACTACTCTAGTACAGATGAGACCACCAGAAAAGACCTCCAAGGACATCTTTTCTCTTGTCTTATCCCTAATTCTCTAATGTCATACAGCCAGCATACGTTGTGGACACCAGCTTTAGGATGGCGAAGTGGTGGGATGAGCTACACTGTATACAATGCATGTATGTATATATATATAAAGATTTAAATAATTTACACATTCAAATTGACACGGAATACAGCTATACACCAACTTCAGCATCCGCTATACACAAATGATAAAGAGCTGGCTAAAACGAGTGGTTAATCGTGGGTGGGTATGATTGCGTGGCTACAGAAGAACACTGATATGTGACTAACACGGCACAACACTAAAGTAACAGCACGGACACAGCCCCCTGGTGGCAGAAAGGAGACAGCGAGATCGCTCGACCAATGGAAGCCCTGCGTCCAATTGCCATCAGAGAGACTCGCCTACATACCACACAATGTGGTAGACAGAGCCGACTACGACCTTCATAACAACAGTCAACACAGCATGCTTTCTCCGTTTATGAAAGTATAAAATGACAACGGGAACGAGTTTTGATTCGATTCTCTAGTTGCTGTACAGCCTTCTCTCGCATACATTAACATTTGCACTCAGCAACCAAACAAACTTTAACAAGCATCCAAATCTACCAACCTAAAAACGCTCAGCATGTAGTGATCCCATGCATTTCAACAGGCTCACCCCAACAAGAGCTTGCATTTGCAACTGTGATTACGCCGATTACAATCTTGTTACAACTCTTGTTACAAGGGCCAACATAGAATTCAACAAGTTAATGAAAAGTCTACAGCAGTGGTAGCTAATGGTTCATGCATTGATAGAAACCAAGTACTTGGAACACTAATTATTCCTTACATCTTGTGCATTTGTTTTTAATAGTGATCTATGCTACTTTCATTCTAACAGAAAGAATGAATTAACGAAGATTAGTGTTTAAGAACAGACTGCGTTTAAAATAAAGAGCTGTGCAGAAACTGCAACTTGTTAATGCTAAACAATAATCTGCATATATCGCATCAGACAGCCTATAAAACCCTAATGCAATGCATTCCTGATTATTACTTCTCAATACATCACTAGAATTTACAACAAATCTTGAGATACATGTATCAACAAGAAGTTGCCACACACACACACACACATATATATATATGTAATGTATATATATACATAGAATGACTGGATATCACAAGATAATGTGTGACTTGCTACATCTGGCACCTAGACTCTACTAGCTCAGACAGACGCCAGTGCAGGGCTGCTCAGTCCCTGCACAGGACACGTTACTTGGCCTGGTTTACTGAAGGCTTTGAGGATAATCCAATAACCAAAGCAACCCTCATTTAATCAGCACTGGATGGCCATGGCAGACATAGCCCAAACTCCAGCATTACAAGGAAAGGAACAGAGTCCCTTTTTCATCCTGAATGGCCCCATGACATCTAACATGAATTACGAAAAAGAAGAATAACTCATACACACACACACACAATTTCTTTCCAACACAGAAGCAACACAAGGAGATGTGGGAGTTTGTTAAAGAGCCACACAACAGGCACTCAACTTCGGGTGACTCCCCGAGGCCAGGCCTGGAATGTTTGCCGAGACATATACAGCCGAGACGAGCACTTGCAAATTGCTACAGCTCCACCGTAACTCAGACCCCCCCCCCCCCCGACTGTATAGAGCAGTGGCCCAGCCACTAAGTAGGAACTCTACACAGCATACTTTTGACTTTTATTATGTTTACCAATGTCGAGGATTTTCAACTATTCCACCCAAGACCCAGCGAGTACCACTTTAAATACAGTACAACCAATAATAACACTCGAAACTCAATACTTGTACTAAACCAGTACAGGGGAAGGCAGGTTAAGATCTTTAGCTCACATTATTGGCGAAACACAAAATCTTCCCTGACTTGAGGTAAACATTTCCCAGTCTGGTAAGATGATATTATTGCAGCTTGAACAAATCGACATAAGTTTTTGGCTAGCGGACAATCATAAGAACACAATAGTCACAGCGAGTGTTTACCTCAAAACCTGTCAACAGTAAATGTACATAGAGTATCAGCCTTGTAACCATGCCATATAGGTAGCATAATAGGATGAATGACATTGTCTCTTACCAGTCACCATCTAGACAAATTCAAAAGATTTTTTTTTAACATCTTCTATCGATTCCATGAAACTGATCATTAGATTTGGCTGCTTCATATAAAGTTCAACCCCTGGAGGCTTTCATTTACCTAGGACAGACAATTCCAAATATATTTGGCGATCTACAGATCTAGGTGACAATAAACTTGGACTTACAAGATCTGCATTCACTGTTCAGTCCCAGTATGGTCAGTTGAACTGAGCCAAACAAAATGCAGGGAATCTGATGAGACGACACATCTTCGCAAGATTGGATACAAACCGTGCTGTGTTCGGACTAGCGATCACTGAACGCCGACTTTTTAGCAAATGGTCACGTGTCAACAATATCTTCCAATACTCCCATTATTGGCCATGCTATGGGCCATATAGGGTACTTTTGCATTATGAAAAAGACCCCATGGTGGCCCCACCATATTTGTTCACTATGTCAACACTCAAGATTTGTCGTTTGCTTCTGCTCAGCAAAGTTTCCTGCGAACAGTTATTCAGTAGAGCAAACGTTTAATCAAACGTTCACTGGTCCGAACACAGCCCCGATCAAGCAACCATTGTTAACTGATAAAAGAAAAGCCTGATATGAGAACAGGTCTTTATCGTATTTATATAAGATAGGATGTGATAGGAGAGAGACAAAACCAATTTCCTCTGCCAAGCTAGAATCTTCTACATGTATTATATCTACTAACAAGTTCTGATACATACAGCAAACATATTGTTCCAGTGTTGAATCATTGCATCAGTTTGTCCATAGCCTATAAACAGTCCAATCTAAAAGCTCCAATGAAATTGCTCCATTACTGTAATACCCCACAAGAATCTGGCAAGGATTGTTTCATTATAGCAACAATTCAGGGGTAGAGGGATGCCACAGGAACCCTAACACCAGGGTGTCTGCTGCCACTACAGGTCCAATTATAAAGGTGGAATGTTACCACTGCCTTCCACAGGACGACTGAAAACTTGGTAAGATTTAAGTACCTGGACCTAAGTATTTGAAGCTATATGACGCTCTGTCATGCTAAACATGTGTCTTTTTAGACCCTAGACCACATTGTACACAACTAGTTCCCAATGGGTCAGTCCTCCAGTGGTGAGGTATTAATGAATGTCCCCTACCCACCCGTCCTAAATAACAGAAACATGAAGGAAAGAAACACAGCTTCCTGCGCCATGGTTCTAACACCCCACCGCATACAACTCGTGTTTTTTTGTCTTTTTTTTTTTGCAATAACACATTACGACTATATTCCTAGTGCACCAGCACTAAGAACTTCCAGCGTGAACCCTATACAGGCGAGTCACAGAGAAGCCAGACAGAGATGAGCCAAGGAAATCTGATTTACTCCGGAGCCCAGCCCGGCCAGTCCGCCGGTAGTCAATGCTTTGATGTGGATCCCCATGTATGGAATTGGAAGCACCCGGGCCTGGCTTTAGTACGAGCTGCGCAGTGTGCCATACGAGAGTCTGTACAGTGGTTATAGTTTCTGCAGATTCACATTTTAACTGCCCACGGTGCTGGCAGGCCGTATGGCAGCCCACTACTGTCACTCCGTCACCTGGAAGGGAAGCCAAATATATACAAATATATATACCGCATTAAAGATATATTTCACACAATAATATCACAGGCTGGTATATATAAACTTTCAGTAGACTGCTATGAGAGACTAACATTCTCACCAAACTAAACCTCGCTGACAGCAAGTCCTATGGGCTACTGGTTAAGCCTGGTACTACTTCACTATATATCAACTGTAGTGAAGGATAATAATTCTATGTCAGAAGATCCAGTGTCTGGTTTTAGTCTTAACCCAGGCATCCCAGACATCACAGACACCCACTGGCCACCTACACCCATGCTACAGAACCTTGCTGATACTTCCTTTGCTAAGTATTCAGTGCTTCGTCTTGACAAAGGCCACCTCTTTAATCTAACCCTATCATCCAGACACACTTACTATACAACAGCAAGACAACCTGTATGAGAATTGTAGTATGCCACAACTGTTAAAACTAAGATCGGTGTCTATTACACCTCTCATTTCTCACAGGTCCTATGTGCTATATGTACAGCTCTTTTAGCTGTACAGTTTCTGCTTTTCACATACATCCTCTTAGGTAGTACACTGAAACTTGTACATACCACCCTTGGGACCCTTGGGACCAACAAAATGTGGTCCTTATAAGCAGGTGGTCTTTATATACAGGTGGTCTTTACTCTTTCGAGAAGGTTTGACTGTACCTAGTTTCATAATGCTCCAAAAGGGTCATTTGCTTGCTGCTGCTGGGTTTGCCCAAAGCCCAAGGCCGGCTGACCGGGTGCCCCCCACATGCCCTGCTGCTGCGGCTGCATTCCTAGCGGTGGTCGCTGCATTCCCATACCCTGCAAACAACACATACAGGGTCAGACATACTGACTACACAGGACTCTACCAGACAACTGTGGTTAGCAAAATGTGAGGGAAATGAAAAACGTTATTTGTGTAATGTACACTTGGATAGGAACTACCGTGGTACAGAGAAAAAATAAGACCTGACAGGGTGTATATATACACGACCAGTATGCATATGAAACCAAACAAATTGTATCAATATTTCCTCACAGAAATACAGCAAGTCCACAAATTTTATATTAAATATTTACCACAGATTTTCTATGCATTTTTTATTATTTTTGCATCATTATTTTTACTGATCTCTGAAGGTATATTGAAGTTGCCGAGGCAGGAGAGCATACCATTGGTTGTTGCTGTGGCATACCGCCCATCCCAGGCATCATACCTCCCTGCACCATTCCCATACCTCCTCCCTGCTGGACGGAACAAAGGACATGAACATCAGTGTGGTGTATATGCAAAGAATTGGGAGCGCAATAACTATAATATTGTAAAGTCATTCAGTTGTTCAAGTACTACTACAGACCTGATAATGTTGATATTATTCTATACATGAACAGTTAAGGTGGCTCAATACTATACAACGTCCTATTTTGTTAGATATCCACTTGGATGTGGATACCTTGACATGTGGAATGGATTTTGTTTAACCAATACAAGCATGGTAGAATATTTCTTGTTGTATACATGTACACGTATTTTAAATACACTTGTGTTGTCTTGTTACAATCTTAGAAATTAATTTCTGCTTACAAACTAGTTAGAACTTAAGATATGCTACTTTCTTTAATGTTCGTATGATTCGATATCATCCATGGTGTGCAAACGTGACCTTTCACCCACTATAACTATAACCCTGCTCTGCCACCATGTAGCCTGCGTAAGCCACTGACATTTTCAAGACACCATCAACAGCTGATCAACTTAACGACCGGCACTTCTTCCTGAATATTTCAAAATTTGATGTGGTATGTTAAAACTTATAGCTAAAGGAAAAGATTTTCTAGCAGTAACATACAACTATTAATTTGCTTTATGTGAATTGTTGGGTGTCTTAAGTTAAGACCCAGGCCTGAAGCTGGATCTCTAAGGCCTAAGTGTTATCAGTTGTGTGAACCATTAAACAACATTATATGTATAAAACCAAGCATCCAGCAATGCTATTGAGTTCCAGAAACAATGTATTATTACTATTATTATTATTATTGTTGTTGTTGTTGTTTCAGTGTGCACTATAACAAAAGTTTACTTTACAAGAGAGTTAAAATTCGTCACAACACTTGTGTGGTTCTCCTTATTGTGAGACTTTCAAAGGCCCCCTGAACTTGAACTATCACACATTTACGACAGCGTATTGAATGCAGCACCATCTAGCGGTAGTGACGCCAACAGTCAGTCCGAGGAAGTTCACTGAACAGAGTGGACGAAAGTTTCACAATAAAGAGAACCAAACAAGTGTTTGTGACGAATTAACTCTCTTGTTTTATTATCCTACCGAACTGATGAATCTCTTTGGAAAGTTTACTTTACTTTTCAAACCACATGACTGTCTTCTATAACAGTGTTTCACTGTACTCTAAGTCAGTTGAACATCAGATTTTCCGGGCCCCTCAGTATGTCAGGAGAGCTCCTTGTACCCTGTGTACAGGTGTATGTAACCTGTTAAATTTTGTGGCTACAGTGTCAAAGAAACACCAGGGGAAAATTCTTATATAGCGGCCACAGTTTCAAAGAAACGCCAGTGCATTTCTTACTTAGCAGTATTTTAAAGAAATCTGTGCATGAATTATCCCAAAAAGCATCCCTAAAAAGTGAAAATCATCATCCTTTTACACACAATTTATCAAATTTGAGCTCAGATATCACAGATATGCAAGCAAGATATGTACAAGCCACAAAATGTTAAATATCTCAAAACAAAATCACATCAGAGTTAATTTCTGGATTAGTATGCAAATATTGCATGCATAAGTAACACTGTATTAGAAATCTGGGAGTTGGCTCATTTGCTCAGTTTGGTCAGACAAGGTCAAAGACAAAAGACTCGAGATGTGACATCAGGCTCTAGATCACACAGAATATTATTGCGCCCGTTATGGAATTGCGGGCGCAATACAGTAGAGTAAATTATGCTACAGAAACAAAAGGAACAAAAGTCCATACACTGACACAGCAGTATTCAAAATTTATCAAGATTTCGGATAGTTTACAATTTAGGAAGAATCCTGATCGGCAATTGATGACTTTTGTCTAGCATCCGCACTTACATGATGTGTAAAATTTCCAGATGTCGAGATCGAGCAGAAATATTGAAATCACCCAAACAGAACAAAACCCTTGCCGTGACAGATTAAGTGGTGTATATGTTGGGTATGTATCCCTGATTCCATACTACGCTATAAACCTTGGCACAATATATACAGCTACTTGTACTTGAGGCGATAATTACGTTTTTAAGGAAGTTTTTCGATTCAGGTCATAAGTTTACGCAATAAAAGAAGCGGAGCCTGCAATAGCCATGATCAACCCATGACAAATGAAACCGCTGTACTAAAAGCTCATTACACTCAACCTGCAATACCAAATAAAAGGCTTCCCTGAAAACCAAGCGTACACAGCTAGAGGTAATCAGGGAGGAGAGGTGAGGTGAGGGGGGTGAGGCAACAGTGCACACAGTATTACATGTCCCTACCCACTCCGCCGGAGTGGGAGGGGGTGCATAACTATCACTGACCCACGTATTGGTAACCATCGGAGTCTGCTGCCCTGGCTGCGAGTAATATTGAGACATAAGGCTCTCCAGATTGGTTGCCGATGACGACGATCGCTGAGCGCACAACACAACGGTGACAACAATCATTATTGAGTGACAATGTGACACACGGGAGAGTACTGCTAGCCACATAAAGCGTGACCGTGGTGACATGCATGTACAGCGAGTGGTATCTATAAATACGGAGTACGTTGATTAAACTTGGGGCATCAGCCGGCATGGCTGGTGGTAAATCATCACATGGCATTCACTGAATACATGCGTTAGGCCTCTCTCTCTCTCTCTCTCTCTCAAAACTGCAAGTGGGTCTGGACATTCCATAAGAAGGTTTACTTTTAAGCGACAAACAAAAAATTGCCTATCAGTCCTAGTTACATAATGTACTCAAGTTCAGTAAAAATTCACTTCAAAAGATCTTCTATTAGAGTAGGACTCAGCATTACACAATTATTAAAGGCACAAAAATAGTCTATGTTGGACATCCTGTATCCTGGTTGGGGGGGGGGGGGGGCTATCTAATTATTTATATTATGACCAATTAAGCAACTTACAGTGGGTGGAACATAGATTTAGACTTCAAATTTTCTCATGGAGGATTACTACAAATTTGGTCTAACTGAAAAATTCTTGGATAACAGCTGAACTTTTCGACATACGCTGGAACAAAATGGGTCTGATATATTTTAAACTAATAATGGACTCAGGAACTAATTAATCTTAAATATCTAAGCCTTGCTAACTTAGAGGAAGCTGAACGGCCTAATGGATTAACAGTATTAATGGCAGATACTGGTGCTGATGGGTGTTGTCAACACAGGGAATCAAAGTTTCTCAGTCAGAACTATCAATTGGGAATTGCAAACTTAAGATCAATATTAAATAAATAGTGAAGTACATTCAATAACCAAGTAGTAAGCATACTCAGAGACAGTTTCTGTGGGAAAGAGACACTGATCTACTGGTTAGCATGCTCCAAAATGCAAGCTTAGCTGCTAAGCATGCTCAGTTCCGAGGCTAGCTGTCATGCAGTGCTTACCACTTGTTGTTGTGGCTGACCCCCAGGCATTCCCGAGTTCCAGGCCCCACCGGTACCCGCCATGCTCATATTTCCTGTACTGCTGCTGCTCCACTGGTGCTCAGTCCTACAGGATTATACAAGTAACATATGGAGTCCTGTTGGCATATAATTATGTAACCCCAATTTTTCACTTGACATGGACACCTCAGTGACACTAGTTCGAAGTGATCCAGCACACCTAGTAGGCATACACTGTGGAAGCAGTGAACTGAAACCACCCATGGGATGGTTCAACACTCGACATGGTCTTAATTGTGACATGGTTTTATATCTAAATATTTTTTAGCATAGAAACTACAGTTTAGATACCGCCGTAAAATGGTCTTTATTCTGAGGCGGTCTTAATGCTGAGGTTTCCTGTTTGGAACTTTCAGTATTTAAATACCTAAGCCATGACTAGGGGCCAAGTCTTTCTTCTGTACATATACACATAACAGTGTGCTTGTAATATCAATACTTTTTAAATGAAATTTCCACTTTCAGTACATACATATGTAACGTACAATTTTGCTTGCTGACACGTTTTATTTTGTAATCCGCTTAAAGCTAGAAGTTACTTTCTTCTCTGTTGTCCATGTCTATCCCAGTTAGGGTGTTACACATGCTAAATATTGGCACATGGTATTAACAGATAATCTACTGTTCGGTAATTTCTGGAAGTAGCCAACCCATGTTTACCAGCAGAGACCTACTTTTTGACCTGATGCTGGGGGTTGATACTGAGGTTGGTTGCCAGGGAAGCTAGGCTACTGTCCAGGTCACCCCGGACAATCCCGGACTCTTTTTGGGGGGTCCCTTTCTGAACACCTGCCGGGCCTGACGGTTTCAGGATCTCGCCAAAACCATCAAATGCTGCAAAAAAGAATGCAGACCACAACGTATTGACCACTGAAGTGTAATGTTGAAGTAGGGACACTGCTTATGACTGGTGCTCAAGTTAATTACATTGTATACATGTACTTGTATAGATATATTCATGAGGATAGTATATGTACTTGGTAAAATTATGCTGTACTTAAGTTGTAAGATCAGATAATTATAAACACTAGTTAAAATTGCTTAACTGCAAATGGTATTTACCTAAGAAGGTCTTCTGTAACAAGGTTAACCCTAGTGATATATTTATCATACTACACACGAGTTCAATGCTGAAGTCATTTTAATACCTTTTCATCCAAATTACTGTCAATATTTTTTTACATCTGTAATTATTTAACTCCAATGGTAATATGATGACACTTGAGCATTCTCATGTGATCACATGTAGCTTAATATGAAGGTACAGTAAAGGAACTCGTAATCTATCATATAGGTCTGGTAGTCAACATTGGTCAGTGCTAGACCAGCCCGGTGTAGTACATGGCACTTTCTGGGAGAAAAATCATTAACCCACAATGAAGACTGAACCGTTTAGCCCACCATCATAGCAGACTGCTTCACCAAACCCGTACAAACAAGAAATATATCTCTGGAATTATTGGTTTTCAGGCTCATCGCAGGAAATCCTATCCTTTTGTCTCTGAGACTGAATGTATGTACATGTACACGTACTAGGTAAAATGTACCAGTAGATTAAATCTTAAACGACTCATTGGACATACAATACATGTGGACAGCACATGAGCATAAAAACTTGGTTGGAAAAAAAAAGAATCTACACAGTCTAAGAATACAAGTTTGTTGAGAAAACCTACATGCAGATAAGATAGAGAAAAACAAAAAAATTTGAAAAAATCCCCAAATTTATCCTCAACATTATTTACAGGTACCATGTCCATGTTTTCAGAGATAGAATGAAACGTATTGTTATTACAATGCATGAAAATTACATGTTGCTGACTGATTTAAACTCGTACCAAACTTTCATGCAAATTTCTATAAATTCTCATTCTAATAAAGTTGTCAATTTTTTTAGAAGATCTTAAATCAAAAACTGAACCAAATAGTTGCCAAGGAGAGAAACAATGATTACCAAGGGGATTGCTGTACTTTTTATATTTAGATTCAATATCTTTTCTAGAAACCAGTGACACACAGATCTAAAACCAAGAACTAGCAGACTGACAGGCCATACAGGTATCGGGAGTCTAAGCTAACATAGCTGGACTACCATAATAGGTACTGCACTGGACTGACTACTGCTACCCACCGCTCATGTGGCTCAAACCTAAATACCCTGAGATTTACACACGGAACATAGTGTTTCCTTAGACACCACCTTTCACCCATTCTCCTCACTAGCACCTTGCTAAAAATGATTTTCAGAGCTTATTCTTGTCGTATTCATGGTAGTAGCAGCAAATAGTGGACAAAAGGGACTGTCGAACAAGTTAGCTTAAACACGGCTGGGGGACATCACACACTGGATAGAACATGTAGGTGGCTAGATAATTTCCTGACAAAGGGTTCTTCCCGGTGATCAATTGGCAGCTACTGTGGTTACTCACAACATGTACATTACACACACACATTGTCCTAAACACCAATACCAAGAGAAACAAATAAAGAATTTAAAACATGCAACGTTTCAGTGTGGGATTGGGCTTGTAGCATAGCATCTAAGTCTCAGCCTTGGTGTGGTCAACATTTTCATTGCTTTAATAGTGCCAATTTTGTAATGCACATTAGACCAAGAGCACGGTTATATCGAAAATCTTTAACAAAGGACTGATGCTGAGCTACAAGACCGCATCCTCAATAAAGCATTCAGTGATAAAGAATAAGCTCATACGCTGGCCTCCAAAACTAGGACTGGCCGCACGTGGAGGGGCGGAAGTTTTCGACATGTCAAGCCCCGCTTAAAAAGGGAAGGGGAGGAAGGGAGAAAAAGACAAAAGAAATTATTTCTTCAACTCCATCCATCACCAAACATAGTGTTTCCTTCAATGCATATGAAATGAGAAAAGAGACTGTACATATATTGTATTATCATTGCTTAATATCAATTGGACAAAATAGCCAGGCAATACAAACACATGTGGTGGAATGCAAATTGTGAATGAAAAGTAATTCTTTAGAAGAAGTTAACCATAATCATGATAATAGAATCTGACATGGTCAGATCTTGTCCACATGGTCACTATCAAAGACAAAAAAGTATATCAAACGCTTCACACATAAAGGATATTTTAAACTTCAAATACTTTGACTTCCACAATGTCTGAAGTGTTGAAAGATGCAAGTTGTGTTCAATTATAAATGTATACACCTATGTATGAAGAAAAGATCGACCCTCTGATACCCAGTAGAATAGTCACTAGCCCCTGTACATGTACACTTGGAGGACTCAAACTAAAAATATGTCGGTTAAGTCCTATGTAGACCTACATGGGAAGGAAGGGCTGGCTGGTCTGCCTGCCTCAGGACCTCTGCTGACATCCAGGCCTGGACCTGGTAGTGGAGTAAAATATGGCTGGGATTAGAACTACCTACCATTCACAGATTATATGATCCGGATTAGTCATAGCTGCATACATGTATGATTGCTTTCACTTGGACATATAACATGGCAACAGCAAACTGCAAACACCTGCATCCCTGTGTGTTAACAGGCTCCATCAATGTAGAAAAAAAATTTCAAACTTCAACTTGCCTACTTGTTTAAATTTACACATTTTAACTTCTATTACAGTGAAACTATCACCTGGCTTAATTGTTGGGTCACGTATATCATGTTCAAGCTACAGTTAACAGCAAACGGCATGGAATTCTAAGTCTTGTACAGCATGAATATTCATGGGTAGGTAAGACCAACCTGGGCTGGCTGATCTCCCTGTGGGTGGGGTTCCTGTGGTGAAGGCTTTACAAAGGGAGAAACAAGAGAACCAGCATGCACAGTACTGAACATGTTAGTAACCAATTAAGGGGGACAAAGAATCTAGAAAGTACTCAGTTTTGAGTAAATTTCGCAATCTGATCACAGTAAATGGAAAGATTTTGAATTACTCATGTCCAACTTTATTCTTAAGCTTTCTTGGGGGATTAAGCAAAGAATGAGGTTATTGTGGCATATTGCTTACTATCGCAATGTGCATCGCATAAACCAGAATAATGGCTCTATAAATGCCAAGTTAAGTGATTAACATATCCTCTGTGTTCATTGTTGTTGGATAAAGGCCTACCAAAATCTGACTACAGATAAAGAGTCAGGCATGTAATTACTTTTCAGTATCTAGACCGATCTCAACCAATCCTAACGACCAGGTTTACATGACGTAACTCGATCTACAGGTGTTTATGACAAAAAGAAAGTATTCGCCAGCTGAGACTGAAATTTTTCAATACTATCTCAAGTGGCCTGAAAGTAGCTGTGGCTGATAATGGACTGAGCACTCTGTGACCTACTTGCTGTCAGGCCCGGGCTGGTGGACTGGGGAGGAGCGGATGTTTTACTCATGTCTAACCCAGCTGTAGTAAGGGAGGACAGAGTGGGCACAAAGGAAGGAAAGGATAGAATGTGAGGTACAGAGTTACCATACAGCAAACATTTACCATATAGAGCAAGGCCAGATGATATAGCTTAATCCTCGCATATCATATTGAACAGAATAGCACGTTAGTATCTTAAATAGGAATGTAAATAAATATACTTGGTTTAATGAACTAAAAGTTTATCGCAATGCGCAACATACATGTATAACTGTTAACGAAGATTAATTTACTGAAGACAAATACCAGGTTACGATGGATAACTGTAACTCAATGTCATTCAGTCAAGTTGCATGTACATTTACAGGGTGCAAGTGCCTGTTCTGCTCTTGGCACTGGCATAGCTTTCAGTACAATCTACCATTTTTATCCCTGGACTTTATTTGCAAAAACATTGCCAAAGTTATAGAAGACTCTTTTGAGTCAGGGTTTCATTTATGTACAGCTTAAGGCGTACCGAGTGCATGGCTAGGGCTCGAAGCTGGCTGGCTGGTTGCAGCAGGGGCAGAGGTCAAGGTCAGGTCAAGACCACCGCCTTCAAAGGAAAAATTAGTACTAGCTAACACATGCAATAATGGCATGCCTAAACAAAGTATAATAGTATCTTATCATTATTTACAGGTTATAATTATTAAGTGTTGGTGGATGAAAATCCCTTCAACCACCAACTAGTATGTTCTTTACTGCCTCTTCTCATTTACACCTAATATATGCAATAAGTTGTCTACTATAGGCTCATATTTACCTTGTGTCCAAATACCGGTTTAAAGTGCTAGACATATTCTCTCAAGGGACATATTACTTTCCATCAATACCTTCCATCTACCCACCAGAACTACGGGTGAAGGTTTCGACAATCTAGAGCTCTTACTTATTTAATCATCAGGAGACAACATGAGTATCGATATTACTATGCCAGTGACTGGGAAAGACATCTGCTTCTAATCACAGTAAACAACCAAACAAAAAGATTAAAATATCTACAATGACTACCAGGCACATTCTAAAGTCTTATCAGAACAACAAAAAGAGATGTTTTTGGCCTTTCTTTGCAACTACTTTAATATAATATATGAAAAAGTACTGGGTAGTGCTTAGGAGACCATTGGAAGGCAGCCAAAGCATTGAACTTGACGTGCAATTTAACATAAGAATAGAAAGCATAGGCGTTATAATGCCATTGAAGATCCAAGGGATACTTTGATTACTACCCCAGGCCTTCTACCTGGGTAAGCTAAAATCTCGCACAAAGATCCTATCTGTGCATCATCAAAGCAGAAATACAATTTTATGGACTCGGACGAGTCCTTATATTGTTTTAACATAGCGAACATCAGGTCCTAACTTATGCATGATCGTAGCAGAGAATGCAGCACCAGCTAATAACCGGCGTT
>JAAUYG010081509.1_pt1 | contig 16033 bp, 14 predicted proteins | sample 7278091 | NCBI WGS metagenome assembly JAAUYG01 (sample SAMN14350201, study PRJNA611818) | marine sediment metagenome | isolation source: surface marine sediment (0.6m) | place: French Polynesia: Moorea | collected 2018-08 | reverse complement strand
CCACTACATGCACCATCCAGACCCGGCTTTGTAGCGTCCCACTCTGGACAGAGGACTTGTGGGGGGCGTTATGACACGTGAACCTGCCTCTCTTTTTTTCACTTCCGGATCAGGAGGGATTTATGACCGAGGGTAGACCGTACCACTACAGTCTCTGCCTGGGGTGTCAGATGTTAACAGGCGTTGTAGACTATGCTGGGTGTCCCAATGCCTGTTGACATCTGACACCCCAGGCAGAGACTGTAGTGATACGGTCTAGACCGAGGGCTCAACTAGTATAAGGTAGACAGTCACTTGAGGCTATATATCTGCTGACAACCCTTCACCTTTTCACCAGTTACCGCCATAGCTGTTGGCCGTGAACGACCCTTTACCTTAGGTAAGGGTTGTCTATTGCGATAGAAATACAGAAGACACAGTCACTTTCGGTTCAGTAATAATAATAATAATATGCAGTTCTTATATAGCGCTTTTCCTGGTCAAAGCTAGCTCAAAGCGCTTTACATATTATTACCCCTGGCAGACCTGTTACATCCGTCACCTGCTCAACTCCCCGGGGAGTATACACCCGCTCACATGCTTTAAGGCGCCATGGGTAATCTAGGTACAATTGCCATCTCTGTCTATAGCCAGGTACTCATTTGCGGCTGAGTGAACCGAGGCACCATTGTTGCCACCCGTAGCCCACGCGGGACGGTTTTGATGAGCCGTCTGGCTTTTGGCGGGACTCGAACCCACGATCTTGAGGTTGGGAGTCCGATGCGCTAACCATTCGGCCATCGCAACCCGACATAGTTAGCAGTACTGGCTATACTGCTAACTAACCCTAGACCTGCTAGCAAGACTGTGGCTTTGTGAGGTGGGCCAAAGATAACCTGCAACTGATCTACAGTGGGGGGGGGGGGGGGGGGAGTAAAAACATTTTAAAAGCACCGGTTTGGGCCCTTTAAAAAAATCGTGATTGGTTACTTACTATAAATCTGGGACATGAAACGTTCTCTGCTGCATGAAAATGGTTGTCCACACTCTCATAATTACATTAATATATTGGTGATAAGACTGTTCTTTCTTTTTTTTTTTTTTTTTTTTTTTTGGTGTTTGGGTCAAAGAAATTTGGTGATCTGGCCCTGGTGGGAGGTATATACTCCCCCTTACAGTAGCCTGGTGAAATGGCAACTGAATGATTGAAAGAAATATAGTGATTACTTCGTTGATTCTTCTCTGCATATGTAGTACCGCAGTGGGTAGCCGTGATATGACCCCGGATATGATCCCTTTTTTGGCCCCCCACCCCTACTCCAAGGAAAACGCTACATGTAGATCTATCTGAATAGGCTTCTCTTAAATGGGTTGAAAATCATATCCCAATGTTATCCTAAATACTCAATGCGCATGCAATAGTAGAGATGGAATGATATAGGGGTCGCTATCATCCACAAGTAGCCTTGTATTAGGCAAGCATTGATATACAGACTTAGAAACAGGATTGACCCTAAGGCAGTACAACATGGTACAATGGGGCACTTCTGACTCTATGGCATACCATTGGGAGCCACAGCCAGATGGGTTAAGGCATGTAGGAAGGATTCATTCCAAGAGCGGCCTGTCCTTCTGTGCTATAGTCCCTCAGCTTACTTACCGAATCTAGATCTGGGCGTCAGGTTAAGAGATCATCATACACATGATACAGAGCATGATCCTGGGTCCTGTCCACATGATCCAGGCTGTTGGCAATACCACCCTTCAGGAATGACTGCTGGATCATAGATCGGCTGATCTGATGCCAGACATTGACAATCCAGCACACAACAGTCTCACAAGAGGCAGTGTTTCCACTTCCCACTGGGCTGGAACTCCTGTTTTCCTAACACCAGCCAGTCCATTCATAGGTCTGGTTGACTTTCATGGGTCAGTTGATTAAGGTATCCAAGGGTTACATAATGTTGCAGAATTGATATCATTCTGCCAGAAATCACTGTGATATCTATCATTCATCTTTGATCTCATCATCAGATATACCTGGTATGCATCTCACACTCGCAAGTGCCTGGTCCCATCTTTGGGAAATGCCACTTCCACCAAGTCCATGCAACCTGGAAAGACAGCATTTAGGAAAACATACATATGGGCCTGTTAAAATGATAATGAGATAAATGTACATTAATCACACACACTGTAACAGGCCTAAACTGTCACCCACTTGAAACTCATAAACCAATAACCATGATAACAATGCTTCAAACTTGGGGGACCATATGAATGCTATGCGTCAGCTGAAATCGGTATCATACCATCATATATACTGCCTTCATCAAGGTAGCCCTTCTGTCGCATTTCAGTACATAGGTGGTTTGTCTTGACCTTGGGGGCCCCTCACTGTTTTAAATTTTGCCCAGGATTTCTCCTGGGCAAGATTTAAAGATTTGTCGCAAGAATCGGCTTATTATGAATGAGTTGAAAAACACATCCCAATGTTGGTTCTATATCCCTTAAATATGCAATGCTAAATATGGTAGAGATGGAATGATATAGAGGTTACAGCCATCCACAGATAGCCCTTGTATTCTAAGCAAGTCATTGATATTGTAGTGAATTCAGAAGATAATTGTTTATTATCGAAACATGCAAAAAACAATATACTTCCAAGCCAGCTCACTACAGAAAGTCATCCAGGCAAATCATCTGATACTGGTGATAAATTCTCGTTGTCGAAATCAAGTGTGTGTCCGAAATTCAGTGTCCTCCCAAGGTGCGTTCAAAGTTCCAGGTGAGTCCTGCATATATACATAGTAATGACAGTTAATACATTAAGGAAACGACATCATAAATACATGCAACATGGCCCCAGGCCGCGGCACAACGATGACACGTCCTCGCGGAATGAAATAAACTGGCTTCTGCGACGTTTGAGCTTCGCGCTCCACTATTTATGAAGACGCTGATGTCACAATCAAGGTCTCTGCCCTGCATACAACCCACATTGACAACAATATATGTCCTATAACTCCCCCTTCAAAAATCCTACATCTGCCCCTGCTTCTAGTAAATTTGAAACTACCCTCAGCCCCAAGGAAGTGGGAGCAACTATCCAATCAACACTACTGCTTGTTCATGTGATGTGTTGAAGTCCAGAAAAATGGTCTATACACCATGTGCAGTGTGCCGTCCCTTCAAGGACACTCTTTGAATGAATAGGATATCCCTCCAGAAAGAGCATATTCTTGACAGCAATCACTCTAAATTCATATGATGCTCACTCTCACCAAAGAACACCTAGCATGTTAAGAAAAAAATTTAAATTGTTTGCCAGAGTGGTCTTCCTATTTAGAGGGAAGCTACTGTGTGGTATATTGTTGTTGCAGTGTTTTTGCTCACAATTTCAGTAATGTCTACTGGCAAGGTATGGGCAGTAAGCAGCAAGGGCAACGTATATACACTGTCCACATCAAGCCGTCACTGGGAGCCGGTATCGACTACCGGCCAACACCTCCGGGGGTTCAAACGTGTATCAGCGACAAGGCAGGGGGCTTGGGGCCTCGGCTGTGACCACCAGGTCTATGTGCATGTAGAAGATTCTGATGTTCCAATCAGATGTCAAGAAGTAACTTTTGAAAATGAGGTAGGATTGCCCCTTTATTCTTGTAGCTACATTTTAACTCTGTATCAGCTACACAATTGTTATGATTGTGGCAATGTACTGAGGCTAGTACTTCATTTTCATATTAGCTATTTCTAACAGGTCCCATATTGAAGCAGTTAATGTGGTGGTTGAGTAGCAAAACATTTTAATCTGAATCATCATCTATTCCATAATTTAATATTGCTGCAATTTCCATTTGTAACTGGGTGTGAAGTGACCATACCATAGACCTACCAGTAACGTTGTTAGATATATAATGTATCATGCACACAACAGAAAATACCCCTTTAACCATGTTAACTATAGCAGCGACATTATTTTATCTGCTAAGTGCCAACATACTCTGGTTGAAAGCAATACATGTGTACCCTATTACAACCATTTCCATGATTTCAGCGTTGGATTCCTTCCCGCGGTTGGTCTGGTCGAAATCTTCTGCCAGTCGACCCCTGGCAGTGGAGCAGTGAGCAGGGAACATTACATAGTCCCAGAGAAGACTTCCAGCTTCCCTCTCAGAACTGGCAATGGGAGAGTGACTGGTGTGTGGATGAAAATGTCCATGGCTTCCTAACAGATAAAGGGGTATGTGTATAATTCCGGATAATAGCAAAATCTGATAATTACATTGACTTTAGATTTTCCATTCTTTCAATTAAGACACCCAACACTCCAGGACCCCACCCCAAAACTTGACTACATGCATTTGTGTATTATGAATTGTTCGTTTATGGAAAAGAATCATGAGAATGACAAGTAATATTAATTTTTAGATCAAAATTACAGTTAATGACTACAAATTCTGACACGTGTAATATTCAAGCTACATATACCGGTACATATGCACTAAACCAACAGCATCCTTCTTTTTTTCATTCCAATACTTGGTGAAAGAGATTTTTCTTCTAAATCAGTCATATTGGATATGCTTATAACTTGTATAATGGACGGATTGTAAGTATTGTAGAATAGATATTAAGATTTGTCAAGTGTTTAATTTTTCGGTGACCATCAGTGACCATAAACATGTACCCCGGTATAAATTTATAGCTGACGGGTCTGCAAGAACTTCAAACCGGTATATAATCTGACAAGTTCATTGTTATTATTCTCTATCTTCAGGGATGGCGTTACTCCAATGTAGATTTCCATGGTATATTTTCGCATCAAAAGACCTTCAAAAGTTGTGTCAGAAGACGAAAGTGGATTCGTTACAGACGATACACAGCGCGAGGCCGCTGGGCACGGGTAAGTGATTTCTGCTTCAAAAGCTATAAAGTCGACCTGCTTTGCAATCTTTACTGTCAGAGGTGTTCTGTTTGTTATTGCAAATACATATAAGTAAATGCATAATTTCCCTAATTATCATGGTTATCAGCCATCAGCAGTGTTGGTTTTGGTCTGACAACTTAGCACTTGAAGAAAATATTTGTGAACAATATTTGTAGATTTTTGTGTGTAAAAGGTACCTACCAGTACTCAGTAACTTCTAACTCACATATTCGTCATAAAAAAGTACCTGGGCTGCTATTGACATCACTACCTAATGCACATTGTGCTGAGCAATTACATGTACTCTTTATAATTATTATGGTAGGACCTGGGTAGTAGGTATTTATGAGGGATAGTGATTTGAGTATAACATGTATAAGTGGTCTGGAGATGCATCGATTAGCAGAAATGAACATCCAGCATTATTAAACGAAGTTGATCCAAATTCAGATTCACTGATACATTGATTAATCGTTGCACCTCTAGCATGTTTAAATATTCAAATCTTCTATTCCAGATAAACAGCATTCATGTGGATCCTTTGGAAGAACCCATTGTTGACCTCAGTGGGGGTGGACAGGATATTCCCAACCAGCCCCAAGGCTTTGTGTCTGTGTGGGTTGTGACCATAGATGGTCGAGTTAGTATCCCCAGCTGGCCCAGCAGTGTCATAATGTCTGATAATATACGAGTACATGTACCTCAGCCACATCAACAGTATGACTTCTACACACTTTTCATGAGCTCACATGTGGTTAGAAATCTTGGAGCAAACTACAGTGGTCCCTGCACTTTAAAACCACCAAATTCAGCCTGAACAATATGGTTTTAAATTGAAGGTTCGCTTAAAACATAAGGGTATTTATTTGTATCGAAAATATAACTGTAGTGTAGCCAGTTGTTGATCTTAAAATAGAATAAGACTTTATGTAATGTCGGTGTAGGTATATACAGATGTACAACAGTAAATCATCACCAATGGAAGTGTCGTTGACTGATAATGGAAATTATTAAAAGGGAATAAATTGAATTGGGTCTTAAATTTGCAGGGACCACTCTGCTTGTAAATATCAATAGAGCATAAATAATCAATCTTCCGTCTTTCTCTAAAGGTGTTTTTCCGTGCCGGTATCAACCAGTTGAATCCAGAAGGGATGGCCTGGCAGGATATCCCAACTGGAGAGGAAGAAATCCAGAGTCTCTCCGTGGGTCCCACCGGCTTGGTGTGGGCCGTCACCTGGGCTGGCAGCATACTGGTCCGGCTAGGGGTCGATTGGCAGAATGTCAGAGGTGAGTGGAGGTATACATGTGAACCCCATTATGCAGTTCAACCCCAAAATGAAGACCGCCCATGGATGACATCAAATTGATCTTAATCCTCATGTGGTCTTAATTCTGAAATAATATAGTGCTGATGTGTAATAAAGTGTGTGGCTATCCAATAGGAGGCCCATAAAGAAAAGTTCCAGTGCACTGCGTGTAATGTTAGAATTTGCCACAGTTGGCTATTTTTGCTGTGAGGAATCCTTCTTTTTGTCGAAATACTATGGGTTCCCATGCTTATCAGCAAGTTCCTAAGAGCAATTCTCATTTTTTTGTTGAACTTTCAGGGTTTTGACAAAGCATGTATTTGTTCCTATAGTAGTACTATATTATTCAGAGAACTTGTACTAGTAATGTGTAGTACATACTGTTGTATTTTGCAGGATCAATGTCTATGCTACTCTGTTTGCATTTTTACTCTGTAACCTGTCACATATTGTACCATTACATTGATCACCTGATTCAGAATTTCTGCCATTAGTTGTATCGTACCCCGGTGTAACGGCAAACTAGCCTCTCGTGTGTACTGTTTTATCCCTCCGGACATATAACCCAGCAATGAAATCATTAAGGTCATCAACGAGAATAATCTACGTGGGCCTGTCTGTGGTGGTGGCTGTCGTGATGTCATTTGATTGAGGGCGCTATCATTGCACCCCCATGCCGTATATAGGCACCAGCGATGCCACACAACACTAGTTGTTCGATTTGTAAAATTCGTAGAATATATTGTACAGGAGCAACAACAAGATTTCCCTGCCAATCTCCTGTGTGCTATAGTATAACAGGACAGAAAATGTTTCTTGTAGGAACAGCCTGGGTGATGTTACAGCCCCCGGATCCCTCTGACAAACTCATCCAGACAGCCGTGGGTTTCCGATCAGCTTGGATATGTGCTGAATCTGGAAAGGTAATCCACCTGCTCTTGATGAAAGGTGTACAGTGTGGTAGTGTACACAGTTATATCAGTTATGCGGCGAAATAATTTTGTCGATGAAATCTTTGAACTCCTCATAGAATCCATTCATTTAAAATCTTCCTAATTGTGGTTAGCTTGACTGGCTGTCTTGAAAAATCTCAAGTCTAGATCACAAATTAAGTTCATTAATCAACATAACATTCAGCATCTGTCATGCCTAAGATCTGTAACAATTACACACTTTCTAGAAACTTGCCCCTTTGTTGTGGTCGTGTACTTTTTCATGACTCTGAAAGTCTTGTGTGCTTAAAGTTCTTATAATAGCATGAATAGTCTAGCTATATGTGTATAAAAATCAAACATACAATCAGAGTTATAAATGTAATGTATGAAAATGTATATATATATATATATATATAAGCATACCACATGTTGTATAACAACAATAGAAAAAGATATCATCTCACAAAATTTTCTGATTCCGACACAGGTGTGGTTCCGTAAGGGAGTTGAGGCCTCCTGTTACCATGGCAGCAGTGAAAGCGAGGCAGAAAAGCAGCAGAAAGCCGAAGGAACTGGATGGCTGCCCATGGTTCAGCGACTACGGGTCTTGGCAGTGGGCCCAAATGATCAGGTATTATGAATAAATGTTAAAAAAAAGAAAGAGGTAATAAATTTCATCTCGTTCGATCATTTGTCAGTATAGATGTTACCACAGAGGTTGACAAATGTGTTGATAGGGTAAAAGTGGGTGAATAAACTTAAAATTTCAGACATACATTGAAACACTTTCATTACAGCATTTCTTGTAAACATCAAATATACCGAGTAGTACTAGTTTACAGAAGTCATGGTTTTGTTTGCTCGGTTCAAATCTTAAGTAGCAGCTGGTTTCATATTTGTTGCAATATTTTGATTTTAACACAGAACCGTGTCCAACATTTTGGTAACATATTAAAGTCAGAATACTAAACAGTATTTATCTGTATTTTCAAGGTCATCTGTAGATTTAAGACACAGGATTGTTAACAATGCCTCTATAGCTGCCACACACAGAATATATATACAATACCATATATTGTGTTAAAGTCCTGTGCATAACAAATGAGCTTAAAAATAAAGATAAATTGACCCTGTAAGCACCATGCAATATTCCTTCTTTAACAATACACATATGACTATGATTGTTTATGTGTACTTTACATAGATGGTAGAGACTGCTGATTTCAGGTGTGGGGCATTGGAGATGGTGAGCGACAGATATACTACCGAGCTGGTATTTCCTCAGAAGAACCAAGTGGACGAGAGTGGAAATGTGTGAGCTTACCTCACGTCAGTCTACCAGGGTTGAAGGCTTCCATCAGTGAACCAAGACTGCAGTCAGGAGATACAGACGTTTGTGTGAAACCTGAAAATACAGTGACTGTGAACCAGCAGACCGCGGGGGCTCAGCAGTTACCGATGCCTCACAATGTACGCTATAGTGTACCAGACCTTGACAGAATAGCCAATGGTATCGGAGCAATGGGACAGACATGTACAAAGTGCTTTCCGAAGCTTTGCAGCTGTGACGTGAAAAGTCACGAGGCTGTGACGAAACAAATACTGTGCCATAACTGTGGTCGTGGCATTATTGCATCTGGTGCCGATGATTTTAAAGCCAAACAGCATTTTCTGGATCAGAAAAATCCTGCTCCTAATATGGAACCGTGTTTATGCAAGCATTGTTATGATATTATCAATTCAGTTGTGTCTCCGGATGAGGCAAGAACTCATGACTCTAGAGTCAACATGACTCAAAGATCTCACCCTACAGAACCGTCATCATCAGCTCCAGAATCTTTCAATACACCCTGGATCCATCAGGCAGCTACTGATCCAGATCTTATGTCTCCCTTAGAGCAGAGCACATCTCTGTGTAAAACTACAATAGGGTTGGAAGATTACAGTATTAGCTTCTCAAAGACTTCATCCAAAGTACGCTTTGCCCTTCAGGTGTCTGCTGATCCAGAAATATATTATCCTGAAACCTCAAATAACTGCTCCCCAGTAAGGGTCGCCAGACCTGTGTCTCTTCCAGAAGGCTTAGACAGGGACCCTCATGTTCTGGATTCAGGATCTACGGCTACCACTCAGAGTACGAACGTACGGGATTCTGTTTCAGAAAGTCTAGCCGATTCAGATTCAGATTACGATTTCCGGAAGTGGGAAGCTGGATCCGGAGAAATCGACACGGAACCAGATCTGGATTTTGTTTACTGGTTGTGGATGTCAGTCAGTGAATGCCACATACAGAGTGAAGCTGATATCAAACATTGGTTCATCCGATCCAAAAGTAAGTAAAGCATGGTAGAGCAATGACATACATATATATAGGGGGTTAGTAAAATTACCTGCAGCTTCAGAAATAAGAATAACGATTTTTACTATGTTTATATACACTGTTTCTATGTTAAACTGTATAGGACACTTTATTTACAGCTCTCAGTTTCTAGGGACTAGCTTCTATAGAAATCTTTAGTTTAAATTTTAAAATGATTTTTGCCCACTACCTGGTAATCATCCTGTCAACCTGATTGTCTTTCGAATACTAAAGACCAGTTTGTTTTTTTTATAGATTTTTCTAGAAACCTGAGAATGTATTTCCAATACTTTGTTACCTGTAATTCTGTAATACATTGTGTATATAAGTTTGATTTTCCTTCATGTTCACAAAAGTAGGCACGATGGTTGGAATATGAGGTAGAATTTCACTATATCATGATATGGTGAATTCATGTTCAGATAAAACCAAGTACAGACATTTATACATTTGGTGGCTCTATAGACTTTGGACTTTGGAGATAAAAGTATCAAAGAGATTGGTAGAACCACTGCATGCTTTCACGATTTCAAACCGAGGTGTTTTGAAATTGAAATGTAATTGAACATCACTAAACATGATTGCATTGCCTTGGACTGCCACTGATGATGAGCATGCTACATTTATACACTTGGTTTCATTATGCTCAGTATTGCTGACGAAGAGCCCAAGCATCGAGTATCGTAAACACATCAGCAGCAGCAGCTGGAGGTCGGAGATCCTGAAGAAACTCCAGAACAGAAATGCTCGTCAGATGGCTCCCTATAGGGGATACAAGCGGGCTATTGACAAGGTACCAAATATCACTCTTGCAAAGCTTTAAAGATGTATCTTAGTGTCACTTTTATGCTATAACGAAATACAATGTCACTCTGTTGACTGTAAAATGTGTTCACAGTTCATACATCTTATCTTGTGGATTTTGAAACTGGGTTCCAAACTGAAATTTATGAACTGCAAATTTTTTTATCACCAATACTGGTCGATTTATTGGAATGAGGAAAGAGCTCTCCTAATGGTCTGTAGTGTTTGTGTAAAAAGATTAAATTCTTGCAGTTTTCTTTAGGTGGAATTTTATCTACACATACTTCAGTTTTATATTGCTGGAAATATATTTCTACTTTTTCGTAGACAACATGGACCAAGAAAGGCAAGTTGCGATGGTGGAGGGATACCCACCGCTCAGCTAAATGGGTGGATGCCGAGCTGGAGTTAGTACAGGAATCCGACAGCAAAGACAAAGACGGCACGCTGGTGATTGGATATAAGCACAAGGGAAATGAAAAGGCAAGGAAGAATGCTACTTGCGGTGCAGAAATTTGTGTTGAACTTTCTATACGGTAGTTTTCCTGTAATAGGAACACTTCTTCTGCCAAACAATTCTGTCTTTAATAGAGATATGTACAGCAGTCCCTCTCTAACAAGGCCACCCTATTTGCCAAGAAATTGTGGCCACATTAGAAAGGTGGCCTTTGGCGAGAGGGAGATGTAAATGCATTCATAGTAGCGGTAGAAAAAATTGGTGGCCACGTTAGAGAGGGTGGCCTCTGTTGAGAGTGGCCACTAAGAGAGGGACCACTGTACTTTTAGTGAAAGGAGCATCAGATGCATTGACAGCACCAGCCGCCAAACATCTGTGTCCTTTCTAGAGGGGTGTCCTCTCTAGGGTAGAGTGTCCCTCAAGGGACTACTGTATTGCGCTATGGTATGAAACAATGGTGTTTAAGTTAGCATTATAGTTAAACTTTTATTCTCTGCTGTTTTCAGAAATTTTATCAGCCAGTAGTAGGAGGATTATAGTGTCAGACCAGTTTAACCCCTACCTCATAGCATTTAAGAGTGACTCTTTTGAAGATTTTTATCCTTTGATAGGTTCCATGCACAGGAAACAGATTTCCCAGTTCCTTTCGATGTGGCAAAATTGCATTGTTGTTTTAGATTGAGGGCCAAGGTTAATAAAAAATTACAGCTTGTATGGATGCTGTGTAAACCTCTAGGCCTGTGTCATGTAGTCTGAGTTAATTGCTTGAGTTGGGATAATTAATATTCGATGGATACACACTGGAACTTGGCCTTGAGAACTCCTCACAATTGAAACCATGCCTGAGTCAAGACCATCGGCATGTATTGAATAACCCAAAGTAACACACCAGGACTATATCACTTCAAAATTTTGGCCTCGACCATCGGTGATCTCAGTTCCTGGATTTCGCTGTGTACTGATGTTATAATAAGACTTAGTGTGACAATTGTTACTTTTCAGTTTAATCACAAGAGTTATCAAGTGCGTGATGTATATAACCCCATGTCGGAAAATGTTGCATTTATCCTTCCAGCATCTTTGTGTCAAGTTCAGTGACATTGCCGGTGTTACCATGGCAACTGATACGATGATGAAGCCTGTGTTTGAGATCCACCTGTCAAGCAGACAGGAGCTCAACCCAAGACTGTCGCCGCTCAAACTCGTTGCGCTGGGAGAGGAGGAAATGGAGGACTGGGTGAGTGGAGGAGTTTCTGGCAGTATTATTACTGCTATTATGGAAAGAGTCTCAAATAGAAGATTTATAAAACACCTTGTGCATTTTAATATGGTCTGTCTCTTAAAGGGCACTCTCTAGACCTCTAGAAATGACAGATCTTCTTGGCAGCAACTACTATGAAAGCATGTGATAGCCACTCTCACCAAAGGATGCCTCTCTAATAAGGACAGAATTGTTTGGCAGAATGGGCATCCTTATTAGAAGGGGACTACTGTATCCTTTTACTTTGATGATAAATTGTGCATCACGCTTCAGATAGACTGGATGTAGACAATAACAGGGATTTTATCCTTAAAATTGTTTAGAAGTTACCTGCACACACCTGTGGAACCTAGGTTTGGGGTGTGGTTCACACAATCAAAAATTGATCACTACAGGTGAATTTTGTTTTTTCAGTTGTCAGCTCTGACAGTTGCCTGCTGTGATTATAGAAAGCTGGGAACCGTACCGCCGGAATATTCTGTCTGGGCATTGACAGATCGCGGGGACGTCTTTGTCCACGAGCCGGAGACTATGGCACTCACAGAGCTGGCGCCACACATGTAAGTCCAGTAATTTATCATTTATTACCTAATCGGTTTTCAACCTTGGGATAGGGGTCTTGGTTCCTGTTCTGTAGGAAGATTTATGAACTGAGGCTATTGAGGCAGTGCCGGTTTTGAATTTGTTGTGTTAAACTGAATGCGTTGTTATACTTGCTTGGTTGTCAGTGCTGCCTACGGAGGCGTGTTAATGCCAAACGTTTTTGGTGATTACCCCCTCCCCTAGACCTTCTCAGGGGGCTCACGTTGGATTGGGGGTAGTCATAATGTTCTCCTGTAAGTGCTAGCTTCTGGATTAGCGGAGCTAACGGCAGAATTATGATATAAGAATATATACTTTTGTGTGTTTAATAAGAAGCTAAAATTAAGCTGCTTAACACCAGACATGGCTGCATAGTAACCATGCATTCTTTGTTGTTTTAACCATGTTAATATGAAGTGTAACATTAACCATGTTAACTAAAAATTTTGTTGCACCTCTTTGGAGTAGCCGTACAGTCTAATAAACTACTTACATTGAAGCTTATGAAACATGGATATACATGTAGATCCATAACAATGTATTCATGGATTTAACTAGTACTATGTCAGCATATACATGTAGAATGGAATACTATATTCTTTCTTTAATTGACAGGATTCACTGTTCTACTTTTACCATTTACTCCATGTACATTAAGGTTTTGGCACCAGTATGGTGGTCACCTGCGAATTGTAGAAACCTGCCCACAGGGCATTACCTGGGGCATCGGGCACAGTGGCACGGTGTGGGCATACAGTGGCGGTTATGGCGGAGGTTTCTTCAAGGGTAAGTGATGCTCAAGTGTCAATTAGAGAGGGGAGATAGCTTTCACCAAAAAGTTACTTGTGTAGCCTCTTCCCAGTCAAAATTTGACCAGAAGAGCCCCCCTTGGGATGAAGGTGGTCCTCTTTTATTTGCCACTTTTTCAAAAGTGGCCACCCATCCAAATGTGATCAAAAATCTTCATCGCTACTACATGTACTTCCAATGCATTTAGTTCTACAAAAGGCCACCTCTCTAATGTGGCCATGTTACATTTGGACCACTGTGGCTTTTATATTTTCTGTGTACATGTAGTTCTACTGCTAAGGCCTGCACAGGATATTACACGCGACATTGCAAATGAGGCTAATTGAGTCTTTACCCAGCCTGTCCACCAGTACAGTAGAACCTGTCTTGAAAAGCACTGCCATGAAAGACACAAATGCCTTGAAAGACCTGGGAGGAAGACAAATTGCATTTATAACAAATGACCTTGTGACAGGAGATGTTGATCTTTAGAGACCTAGGTTTTATACCCAACAGAATAGTGTTTCAAGACAAGTTCTACTGTACTCTGCATTTACATGCATATATATTTCCTATGTAAGAATTGGCACATTGGCGGAGCAGTAGGACTTCTGTTTTCAGATTAATACACTCAAGACATGTAGTTTATGAGCTTGAATCCAATCCTTGGCATTTTCATGTTTCACCTTGTTGCCGAGCGACATGACGGTGAGCATTGCTTGGCCCAGTTTAGCCAGCTATAAATTCTGCAGAAAACGGGCTGCAAACCTGCCTCTTTCATTTTGATTTCCCTTCCCTGTGTAGGTGCAGCTAGCAGTCTCCACGGTATCAACCCCCAGGCGGACGTACGCGACATGTGTGTGTATGAAAACCAGCGCTGGAGACCAGTGACAGGATACACGGAAAAGTCAGTGCGGCATTTCTACATCCTTCTTTTCTCTATTTTATTACTCTGTACATTGGTCCCTCTATTTTACAACCCTTTATTTTAAGACCACCTTGATTATAAGACCACCTATTTTGGTCCGAAAGTACAATTTTGTGTGCCATGGAACCTTTATGTAAGACCACCTGCAGTATAAGACCACATTTTCATGGTCCCATGGGTGGTCTTAAAATAGATGGACCACTGTATCATTCTTTTCTGTTCATCCTTTTGTTTACATCCTTCAGTTCTCTCCATTCTTTTCTCTACACCCTTCTTTGCTCTACACGCTTCTTTTCTCTGTATCCTTCTTTTCTCGCGCAATAGGATGAACATGTACCATGTCGATCCTAACGCACCAGTGCAAGGGCTTGGGTGCACGTCTAGTAATTTCAGTAATAAAACCTGCGCGCTGGTACCTACAACCCAGTGCTATACATATACAGTGCAGGAAGCCATGTGGACCTTAGCTGACAAGAAATCAGCAATTGGGGCTTGTGCAGTGGCCAAAGAGATGCAAATATTACTCAGATTTTACTGTTTCTTAGCAATATATTGACATATTATCAGGCATTTGGATTAAATTTGTCCTTTAGCTAGTGTGGTATGATTGTTGCTGGAGGGGTTTTGCATGTCTATAAGGTACTGCACTTGTTAAAGGGTGAATATGGTACAGTGTATTCTTCTTGCTCAAAAATTCTTTTCTCGGCATTTATACCACTGCAGTTTCTGTAAAATGTATTGAGATGCACCAGAAACTTAATAAGGTGTACTAATCCTGGTCAGACCAGCCATATCACTGCACTAAGCACTCTCAATTGAAAGGGAAGGTCGTAAATTTGATTGGGAATGGTGCAGAGTAGTATTACCACTGATTACGGTAATAGTACTGGGTCTTCCCTGTCACAGTATATTTAGATTATTTATTTTGTCCATTACATGGCTGTAGGTTACAGCTGTAGCTTAAGGCAATTGTACATTATGACAATATAGTGTAAACACATATTTAAGCCACATCCCAGCCTTGTTAATTTGGTAACTACATGTATTGTACCCCCAGCAAATTTTGCTGAATTTGTGGATTCTATCATTAACCATGCTTTCTTACCAGTATTGCCGTTTTTAGCTCTGCTTTGTGCTACTGCACAGCAGAGCTACTGTCGTCACGCGGGCGTCCGTCGTCCGTCCGTCGTCCGTCGTCTGTAAAACCCGTTTTCTCAGTACCCGTCATGCAGATTAAAGCCAAATTTTGTGGAAAGGTACCTTTTATCCATATCTCCAGACCATTTTTTTTGTTTTTCAAAATTTTGCATTTTTGATTTTTTACGATTTTTTTTCGTTTTCGTTAACATGGGACCACATGGGAGAAAAAACTTCAAACAACATCTCTGAAATTACATAACAGATTCACTCCCAAAAATTCATGCATACTTCTAGGGAGGGTCTCTACCAAAGTTGTATAAAGGTTGGCGAAATTTCAATTTTTGGATTTTTGCCAAATTTTTTTCGTTTTCGTTAACATAGGACCATATGGGAGATAAAACTTCAAAGGACATCTCCTCTGAAAGTGCACAATAGATTTGCTCCCAAAAATTCATGCATACTCCTAGGAAGGGTCTCTACCAAAGTTGTATAAAGAATTGTGAAATTTTGGATTTTTGGCAAATTTTTTTGTTCTTTTTTGGGACGTTTAACATGGTGG
>JAAUYG010130037.1_pt1 | contig 16037 bp, 3 predicted proteins | sample 7278091 | NCBI WGS metagenome assembly JAAUYG01 (sample SAMN14350201, study PRJNA611818) | marine sediment metagenome | isolation source: surface marine sediment (0.6m) | place: French Polynesia: Moorea | collected 2018-08 | reverse complement strand
GAATTTGCTAAATTAAGTAAAACAAGAGGATGATCTATATAATAGCGACAGTGCCAACAAAGTACTACTTACATACAGACAAATTTTAATTTCTATATCGGCGATGCCTGCATTGTATCAAACTGCCTTCTTACAAGGACCTGCAAAGGATTGAAACAAGTTTATTCCAATAATTTAAAACCTTTTTCTACTTAATATTTAGTTTCAACTGATAAGAACCCTAATTTGTATGTCACTTCATATAAAATTTTCAAGTTAATCTGACAAGATTTTCACACGTACACTTTTCTATAGTTTTGAAAATGCCCACGGTGGATTCTACTTCTTTTAAAATGGCATCGTCGCATGTCGTTTTTACCCCGTCTGCAAAATGGTGATGAATATAGCAATGCAGGATTTCAGCTACAGCTGCAACACGAGATGAACTCGGCAGTGTGAACGTGGCTCATGCATGCATGCCATCTTATTATATGCTTACCTGAGCAATTTTGTACATTAAAACCTGTGTCCCCGGCGTGAACCATGTAAACACACAGCCTGACTTGATCAGTCGTTCTATATGCAATGGCAATCCCTCGCCTCTCCAAAGAGTGGAAAATGCAATCAGATGAATCTGGTATAGGTCCCACACTTCTTGGTTTCCCCATAATATTAGGAAGGTTAGCTAATGCTGACCCCAGGGGTCTGTCGTCAGTAGGGCTACCTGTTAGTATTTTATATATCGCTATCTCTCATGTCTTTGGCGACATTTTCACGATACCAGTTGAACTATTTCAGTGTTACACAGGGACAATGCATTATTTCTACTACTTAATTAGCGTAGAAAGAAAGAAAATGACTGTTATTAAAGTTTTATTTATTTGGGCACATACCCTCTTGTTGCGTGGGCTCTACACACTTAAAAAAGCGTGCTTCGATCATGGATTGCTGTGTATTGTTCTGCACAGTATTTTTAGTTATATGCTTATGAGTTATGAGGCATATGCTGTAAATGGTTCTGCGTGACAAGAGTTCTGCTGACACGAGCAGAGCTAATGAAGGGACCATTTGATATCTGAGCGGGTGGGGGTGGGGTGGGGTCTATATTTTTTACTATTAAGGTAAACCACCCATAGTAAAAACTTCCGGTGAATCGAAAAAGCAGAATACGTTCGGCGAACATAGGAAGCTATCCACGAGTTCTATTGGAGACATGACTGCATAAATCTGATCCTACAAATCGCATTATTTGTAATACATTTGTAAGTATGAGAATCAAAGGCATCACCAAAGGACCTGGGGGCTTGTATCTAGTTGCTCAACAGCAGCATGCCGCTTGGTATTGTGGCCAACATACTGTTTAATTGTCATGTGTGCATGATCTAATATTATCTAAAAAAGCATTTTAGAACAAAGCGAACCTGAGGCTGATGGCATTTCTCTGCTGAAGCTGAGGAAGATTTTAACCATGCATGTTTGTATCGTATGAGCGTTTGAAAAAAAAAATCGGTCAAGAGTTATTTTTTTCTGCTTGCATAAAGTAGCCCTTTGGGCAGTTTTAAAATTAAATTTGGGATTTCACCATTGATACTTTTTCTGGCAAACATGGTTTTGTTAACATGGTTTTGTTAACATACCGCCAAGGACAAAACACTACTTTTTAAACATTTTATTTTTTTCATAATATCCAAGTATTTAATCTCGGTTAGTTCTCTTTACATAGCTAACAAATTAAAACGAGCACTGGGGGCATAAATAGTACCTTATGTGCTTTCTGTAGACATATTACTTGCCTATTTGACATTTTGAGAGAAAACGTTATTCCGCTAGAAATGTCTATAGGCGTCGCTCCTTTAATCACCATGGTACGGTAAAAAGATAATAAAAATGATAAAAAATGTATTTTTGTGTGCCAAAACCAAATGTGCAGTCCTTTTTGTTGATTCATTTCGGTGTCTTATTACCGGTGGGTTACCTTAAGGGAGTGAATGGTAACACCCGGACTACGTGAAATGAATTAAAACTCAGTCTTATCATGTATGCATGGTTTATTGAGGGAGAGAAACATGATTCAGTGTAAAACAATTCACAGATTTATTTTGTATGGACACACCACTGCACGTCAAATGAGCTTGCGGGTGCGGCACCACGGTAACGAGATCATACAAATATAAATAGGTGAACAATTTGGTTAATGTGGAACATAGCATCAAGCATAGTACGATCTGGCAACAACCCTGTTTTATCCTATGACTGAAAGTACAAATACGTATTTAGCCCAAAGTGCAAACGGAGTACTTAGGAAGGGCATTTTTGAGCCGTTGCTATTACAAAATTCGTGTTTATGTCACCTGTGGTCTAATAAACGCTAACAATTTAATTTATTTAGATGGTGATATTCTGCTAAAGTGGTCTTTGTGCGTGATTTTTTTTACTGCACGTTATGTGTCTAAATGTAGTAGATATATCATTATAGGGTTATCGAATTCGATCAAGAATTATGGTCTCATCATGGTCTCATAACTGGCTGCACAGAGTGATATGTTCACATCACCAATAGTTTATGAACTCGTTTAGTAACCCTGTAGAATAACGTAAAACAAAGAATACCTGGGCTTCTCCTATTAGTCGAAAAGCTGGATCAAGCCTATTGTGCGATACACATAACGTCATTGTGCATTTAATAGATATACTGCATGATCACTTTCAATGTTAAAGAAAAAGGAACATTTTAGGCAACGTGTTCTATAATTTATATATAATCCCGGTAATTTATTTTACCATGCACAGCCTAGAACAAGTTTTATTTCAGTGTAAAGTACTATATGGACTGGGTTGGATTTATGCACTATCTGGTGTGTACTGCTGCAGTATAAACTGCAGTTCTTATCTCTTATTAACCTAAGGACTAAGAAGTTGGCAACCAACAGTTTGCTTCTGTAAAGATGATCCTTCGTTCAACATCAGCATGTTCAGTACAAGGAGCCAACTGATCTATGAATATATTCAGTTTGGGAACAACTGATTTACAAATATACACAAAAGACAAATCAGACAATTTTTTAATGGAAAATCACATTACTTATATTAAGTGTCCTTATGTCCTGTATATGCCTCCATACATTGTCTCTGAGCTATTAATGGTAGACCGGAGGCTCTAATTCTCGATTTGATCAGACTTTATTTATTCTAAATATTTAGAATAATAAGAGATAAATCAGATTTTGTTTCATAACCTTGTTTCGATTGTACTGTACACAATCATTTAAATATATTAAGGTATAAATAATTATTTGTTGACAAAATTACTCAAAACATATATCGCAATGCACAGTTTCTTGAATGTAAACATGCACAGTCAGGAAGCAGAATTTTCGAAGTAGTATGGTCCTATTATAGATATTTACCTGGCTGGAAACATGATTGGTTACATGTTGTGTATATTAATGGAGAAATATGCAGATACCGAGAAAAAGGAATAATACCGAGAATACGGACCTTGTGCATACATCTGCCCATTTATGGCATATATTGTATTCTCGAGCTTGCGGATTAGTGGCAAGCTCCTGCTTCTATAATTCTAATAAATTCCAAGGTCGTCGTTAAGGCAGGTGTGCATATATTTTGCTGATAAGAACATATTTTGTTCTGGCTAATGAGTTTGTAGCACGTCCCTGTAAATATATGTAATACACTGATTAGTGTCGTGTAGTGTTAGGTAATAATTCGAAAATAGAGGACTAAAATTCATATATTTTGGAACGTCAAGTGCAAACGCGTTAATCTTACATCGTCACTGATTCCCGGTAACTGTCATGGAGCCGCTTATGACAGCATGATCGGATGTGACTTGGCATTTCTAGGCAATGAGAATCTAGAATGAGGTTCGGAGGGACAGCATAGGAGGTTGCATAAATAGGAGAGAGAAAACTGGATCGAGACGTTTTGATTGACGATACAGGCATATTGGGGCTTTTACTGAAGAAGCTGGATTGAAGAAGCTTGCATAGATGAAATAACATGTTTGGGATAAGAGAGTTTGATAATCTGTACTGCATAAGACCTTACGATGTAGGTCGTGAAGCAAGGGCACCCAGTGCATCTGGCCTTTGCCAACAATTGAATAACAAACGTTATGAAGCTCTAATTTCGATTTTCTTCCAGTGGCCAGTAATTCAAAAGTTCTACCGATACCCTTCTTCACGCGCTGGTGGCCTTGTTAATTAGTTTCAAAGAGTTATTCCCTAAGAAATAAAGCACGTCAAGGAGTTCGTTCCTGTAAAGCAAACAATTCTTTTTTCAATCGCCGACTGGGAATATAGAACCACACGCCACAATTATGGTTTATCCGGCTTAAGGCATACTAAAATAACAAAAATGTTCACGTGGCTATAGGCATGTCCCAGCTTATTTTTAGTGTTGCTGCTTTTTTGTTTTTGTTGTTGCTTTTTCTCGGCTGATTCCGCCATGAGTGGTACCGTATGTGTATTGAAGAGCAAACCACTTTGTACCTTTTCATTTTGCCCTGACATACGAAATTTCGTTTGGTTGGCTGTCAGTTTTGGTGGGCGATAATGCGAGTGGTAAGTGACACAGGGCCAGGAACAAGGAACTAGACCAGACACATGTATTGCTTAGACGATGGGATTTTTGTCGGAACGAAATTAGTAGATTTCGACATTATTTCGGAAACACACATAAACAGTCGTTTTCGGGATTAAAAAATACAAAATATGAATTTTAATTTGTTTTGGATGTAAGACTTCAATATCTCTGAGTGACCTTGACTTTGACCTTGCAAGGTTATTCGATGTCAAATCTAATGGATAGATAGGACCCCTGATATATGACTTCCTGTTAGCATCTAACAATAACTACAATTTGCATTTCTCACAGGAAAGGTGTTATTGGTAAAGACCCCCCCCCCCCCCCCAGCCCGCCCCTCTAATAGTATTGGGCAGAAATGGCGGGCTTTAAATACTAGATGTGCATTAGTGTGCTGGTTGTTCACACAGAAATCCCGGGACAGAAATGCCGTAAGTCAAACTAGATTTGTTTTCCAAGAGATGTTCAGGATACAATCGGAACCGTAACAGGCAAAGACAAAGGATGTGGCTAGCTAGCATTTGATATATGCTGTTGTTATTACGGATACTTCAAAATGTTGTGATCTGGGTAGCACTGTTGAACATGTTGAAAGCACATGGTTTCCACTTGAAAAGCCCATTATGGTACATGCATGTGCATTTATATCTTTCAGTGTATGGGCACTGATTATTGTACCCTCTGAGATTATTGACGTTAAGAGTTGCCTTCACTACAGTTGCCAATAAGTAGATGCTCCATTAAATGGTAATTTTGGAGTGCCGAGCTACAACACTGCAGCTGTGTAACAGCGTCTATTTAAGGCCCATTACACAAATAGATGTCACACATCTGGTGTACAACGTACAAGTATCATTTTGATTCAAAACAGCCTCTGCAATTTATTTAAACAAATAATAATTCAAAATACGAGCATGATGATGACGAAGTTAACAGTGGGGTATCCTGCTGCTTGTTCTCCACCTTCAGTTCGCCTCCACTTTCCCTCCTACTCCCTGGTAGTTCAGGGCACTTAGGAAAAACAAAAGAAAACGTTTGCGTTCCCCCAAAACTTATTTTGTTCTCATGGTAGTTCGGGGCTCTTCGAAAAAATCGTTATTTTCTACTCTAGTGGCGGTTTGAGGCCGTATTTCTTGAAAATGCGTAAGTCAAAGCTTGGCTTAAGTCGAATTCTTAGCCAATCACATTGCTCAAAATAGTGACTTAAGTCAAATTTCTCCTTTTTTCGGTTCCAAAATATAAACTTCTTCTCGTAGCGGTTCGCGGGTTCTGTAGCGATGTGATTGGTATGAGTGCGGTAGGTGGCAACAAAAGGTTGAGTGAAAATATTATGGAAGGCTGGCTAAAACGTATCACCATGCTACTGATATCGAGCCCTGATTGCAATTAGCATAGTCACCAATTGTAACTACTTCTTGGCATTGAAGTTTCAAATACAAGACATTCGCAGTCCTGTGCTGGAATTTAGAATCATTTTGCCTCACTGTCATGTTCAGGAACAGTTAAAGGAAACAGACTATTTTCCCTGACCGTATCACATACCACATCTAACATTTTAGATCACACACAAACCTCGTGCTCACATGTAGAACATTCGCATTTCGTTAGAACACGCTTTTTTGCACATCTCATCACCGAGTTAAAACAATGGTGTCGATTCAAGAAACAAACACAAAATATTTAAAACATGTTTAACATATTTTGGTTCCAAGAACCGTTTTCTGTTGGCAGCTCATTGCTTCAGTTGATAAGCTGGTACCATCTGCTAGTAACAAATATAATTTTCAAAAATTAAAACAGATCATAGGCCTGACAATGGTCTTCGTGGGAAAAGAAAAATGAGTGTCTGAAATGATTGCCGGCTGCACAAAGGAATGATATAACAGTGTAAGATGCTCTACGGTTATGGCATCACATTTCAGTCATGATTGTGTCCCCACGCGCAAAGTGATATTCGTGACAATATCGATAGATAGCATGCGATGGCATGAATATATGTTTCGTTGTGTTCTACTTCAGAAATCTTACTCCTGGCCTGACGTTTTAAAAAATACCTAAATCCTAAGTTCTGATTTCAGTGAGCAATCTGAGTAACATGATTGGACGAGAATATGACTTAAGTCAAAACTTACACTTAAGAATTTAAGGAACACCAACCATGGTGCAGTAAGCAGGTGCTATCCGTGATTGGAAATAATCATCCAGATATCAAGACTGTATTTGTGAGACTGGTTGCGTCTTGGTTCTTCACTTGCAGAGGAATGTTTGGAGCAGTTCTTGCAGTTCTTATTTCTCAGAAAGTATAGTGGATATTATTTGCCCGAAAATGTTCTATTTGTATCGATATGTAAGACTTTGTGCTGTTTCAGGGAAGACACAAAATCACCTCAACATCATGTGGGGATTAATACTTGTGTGTAGTATGGTCTGCTGTGTGCACTCGCAAGTTTCAGGTAATGATGCGATACAGGACTCTCATGTTACAATCCAAGTGTCTGCTTCATAACCTACATTCTCACCAAAATGCTGGCAACTTATCCTCAAAGTAAAGAAAAAAGTCACAGTGGCTAGAGCCAAATGTCGCTGCTGAACAGGTTCCAGCTGCTTAAATTTTAAATTTGAAGATAAAATTATAAATGGTGACAGCTATGTTATGGACAGTATTTTCAAGACTGTAAAAGCTCAATACACATTTGCGTTGGCTGAGTTCGCTTCATGACGTCGGATTAGAAATCCTTTGAAACGTTTACATAATACACTCCTGTACTAAAGAATAAATGAGAAAATTGAAGAAAAAAATATATATTGAAATTCTTCACACAATCTTTGTACATATTATCTCCAGGAGTGTCCTCAAATATTGGAGATGGCATTCGCTTGTCCATTTCTCAGAAGATGGCGTTTGAATTCCATGTGATAAAGAAATTGAAGAAATTGGGCAAATATTCAAAGATAAACATTTTGAACATATATGTTCAATCTTTGTACATACGGTCTCCAGACGTTGTATTTTGTTGGTTTCTGATAAGTAATTGATTGAAATATTTCTGCCCATATAATAATCCGGTGTTAAAAAAAACTAAGAACATTTGTGCAAGAAACATTTGTGCAAGTTGGAAATTTAGAAAAATAGTGGGAAAAATGTCTATATATAAAGTGGATATGGAGATTCTGTAAAATAAAGTGTCAATCTGTGCAACGATTTCCGAGAAACTCTCTCAATGAAAGGATGAACTTCACTGGCTGCCCACATTCAATTACTGCCTGGCAATCTAGGAGAGCTAAAATCCCAACAGTCAACATTTTTACCTGCATGCCTCTCAACAGCACAACACAGATTACACCGCTTCTTTAGGTCCTTCAAGGCAGCGGGTTTTTTGTGCTTGGATTGGTGGCCGTCTAATTGGTAACTTATTGCTGTATTCAAAGGTAGCTTTCTTCGGAATTTCAATTAAAACAAAACAGGACGTGTTTAGATCTATCTATGCATCTCTCAACAATCTGGGGTTTATTTTCCTTTGGGTGGCACGTAATTGTATGGTCAGAAGACCTTATCTTATAGTTGGTTCTGGGAAAAAGCAATCCACGTTTCTTAATACAATTATGATCAAAATAAGCCATGCTAATGGGATTGGAGATAGAGTTTCATGGTACTTAGGACATTTTCGACTTTGTACGAGTCACATATATATGTACAGATGCACTAGTAAAACGTTTCATACTTTTAAAAGAAATTTGTTCAAACTTAACAAGCTCTTGAAGTCTTTCTGTTAATACTCTTTGTTATTCTAATTTATATTTAAAATCGTCTCTCTACTGTAATCTTTAAGCATATAACGAACATTTGTGGTAGATACCCGCTTTGTGATTCATTAAATCCAGGTAGTCCAAGCTGTGGTATACAAACGGACGCCTGGATCCAGTGTGGCTATCTCGGGATCAGCCAGACTGAATGCGAGGGTCGAGGCTGCTGTTACAGAACTTCAGACCAGAAATGTGGACAAGACAAATATAAATTATGGACTAAGCGTATGGAAATATTTGCTTAGCTAACACATCTATATACTTTAGCGACAGATTCAATGATATTGTGGTCAATTTATATAGTGGTCTATAATTTATATCAGATACCCATGATCGCACAGCAGTAATATTAGGGTACATTAGTCTCTCTCTTAAAGGACACTCTCTGGAGAGGACGCCCCTCTAGAAAGGACACAAATTGAATACATGTAATGCTCCCTAAAACTAAAGGACACGAAAGGCAGAAGGGGTATCCCTATTAGAGGGTGACTACTGCACATATATTAGTGTAATAATGTGCGATATACATTACAATTAAACATATATATTTCATTTATTTGAATTATATTTCGCTTACAAACCCAAAGTAACCATTGTTTGATCCAACACATGGGGATTGTAAGTTGCGTTATATTGCACCTTGTGTTGTTGCATGCACTACATGCATAAATACGTGTTGCTTGTAATTCCAGACACGTTTACAGTACATAAGCCTTGCACAAAGAGATGTGGTCTGGATGTTGGTCATAACACGGCATGTAGCACAATGGATTACACCACTATCTACTGTGACCCTAAACCATTTAGCTGCTTTCACTCTGCCTGTACGTATTGTTCTTTCTTGGTATCGTTTTGCGTCATTCACAAAAGTATCTTGTGCCTTATTGTGTTGGGTTGCCTTCACGATTTCCTTGCAACATTTGCGAAGATTTAGAAGGGAAAGTTACACACTGCAATCTATGAATAGCAGTATTGATAACATATGATGACCAACGTAATGTATTAATCGCGACATCAAGGGACAATAGCACGTGTTATCTATAATGTGCAATGAAAGTATCTCCACATAGCACGTGTTAGTAGCACATGGTATTATTTGTAATTTACAAATTTGAATATAATGTACAGTCTTCTCTGTAATTTACAAACAGAACAAGAGGAACAAATTTTTATTTTGTACCTGCGGCATGAGTTTCCTTGAAATGTGTACAGCTGATCACGGATGGAGATATATGGCATGAACAACCACTGGCATTATCGATTTTACAGATTGTTGGCCTGTGAAGTCGATATTGTGGTGTTGCCGTTTTGTGGTCTCTAGATATCGATATCTTTGGTTACAAGGGTCGACACAATGTTAGGTTACAGAGGCTGTCTCGTAATTGCGGTTTACAATATGTCTGCCTGTGCATGGTGTGCTTGATAAATAAATAAATATGAAATAATTATATACAGACATACGTATATAATACTTTGTGTTTTGATTTATGCATTCAGGTCCATCTGCAACAGTAAACAAGCCAACCAGTAATCTAGTGCCCACGGAAGTTGTAGGAAAAATTACAGTATCAGGATTTAACAACATCAACCAGGGAAACATACGTTATCAGACTTTGTCTGATTTTATTGATGCCGCACTGAGGGCTTGCATACCAACTAAGAATAGGGAAATTGAACAATATAGAACAGTAATTCAAGTGATTTTCGGGACTTTAGAGTGTGTGTCGCTCATCATAGACAACGCACACCTTGCATACAATTCTAGGGATGCGGAATTTGTGGCACTGCTGTTTACGAGGAACAGTAAACGTGTGTTTTTGACAACATCCCCTTTTGGCCGTATAGTGCACTCACGCACAGGGGGCAGAAGTGCCATGGATGACACACCAGAGGAGATCCCTGGCGTGTCATCCATGAACTGGTCCAGAGGACGCCTGAAGTGGACATGGTCTATCGAGGCTAGAGCCAGAAGCATTATTAATATGACCATGACGAATTTTCAGGTCATGTATTCTGGAGAAGCCTGTGATGTGGATTCCATGCTCGTTGAAGAGCCAGGGAGAATCTGGGGGCATTACTGCGGATACAAGCAGCCATGGACAGTTGTGACATGTCGCAACGAATTGAAGATAACAATACACAAGTATTCTCAGGAGACGTTGTCTGTAGAAATGCTTTATCAAATCATAGAATATAGACCTGATAGATGTATGAGGATTCCACAAGAAATGAAAATCGGAGCTCGTGGTAAAACATCAATAAAACCCCTGAATTCCTTTCTCCCGTATCCAATCACGTGGTACATACTTGTTGGTATTTTACAGAGAATAATTCTAGCAGTCCAAAGGGCTGGAGGCATTGTTTCAATTTTTCATGGACGCCTGAGGCCCGAGACGTTTTTGGCATCACCTCGTGAGACAATACAAGATTATGTAGTATACGAATCTATTGGTTTCCATGCAACTGCCATTCTTATTCATAGATTTGCTTCCATTCACAATATATCTATCACTTACAACGTTACAAAAAATATAATGAAACATCCTACACCTCATTGTAATTATGAGTTTCTCAACGTCACAATATTTCACTTGGAAGCAAGAGGGCCTCGCAGGGGGAACTTCTTGGCGGAACCTCTATACTGCCTGTTTCAAATTGAGACTGTAGCTCCTACCCATATCACAATTGAGCGTATCCAGTTTGGTACCGGAGGAAGTGGGAACTGCCTTGATTCTGGGTTGTATATTTTGGACGAATGCCAGGAAAACCTGGGGATCACTCGACCGCACCTGGGACCATTATGTGGAGACCGTATGGAGAAAATACTGCAGTCCCCTGGGAACCGTGTTATCTATACAATTGGGCCTAGCAGGGAAAATCAACGGAGAAAAATGCTATACATTGCATTTTATTCTTATATTTGGAATGAAAGCCATTTTGAGGCTAACCTGGCTTCTCAACATGGGTGTTGGGGTTTGTTTCAACCATGTATGCCCTTGAATACAAATCCGCTGGAGAGAGAGATCTTATTTCCACATTCAAAAGTAATATATTCATGGAAGAAAACGATAGACCAAGCTGTAGTAGTCTATATATCTGTGCAAATCTTTTATGGCGACTGTTTGATACTTCAAAATTTTCCCGTGTTTGATACAGCAGAAAACAATCTGTTGTGTGTCATTAAAATTAACTCATTTGAAACCAAGGAGACTGGAGAAGCAAGTAAAATTGGAATACATTCTGAGCCTCGGTGGTTTCAGGATAGTGTTACATCCCATTTGTTTTATAATTTTGGCCGGGAGCACACATGTCTGGAATGCAAAGATACCCTTATACTAATTGGCAGATCATTTAAGAAGAAAGAGATAGGGTTTGGAGGAAACAATTTCACTATGAATGAACCATTTAGCATTCTCTATGTTCCAACTGTTTTAGATCAAACACTTGTTTTCAATCTTATTATTGTAGTTTCATCCTGGGATGAAGTTACACCATGGCACAACGCCTATATGGACGTTGGTAGTAGAATTTCCAAACTGAATCTCCCTTGGACCACAGGGTATTATCGTCTGTCCTTTCAAAAACGTCATTATATGCTACACACGAGAAAAAGCTCCTGCAACGCCGCAAAGTTCTTTTATATTCACACGCCTAATTACAGACAATCTCGGTGTTCCTTGGACTACTTTGTATCACAGTTACTAGACAAAGAGACAGTTAATACATGGCATTTAAATGGAGACAACAGAAACTTAGTGTGGATTACAGGATTCCATGACCATTTCACAGTACTAATAAATTTTAAGGTATCCGGAAACTTTCAGTTCTGTTCCAACGTTGAGGAATCCAGAACCGTGACTCTGTGGTATGTCTTGGTACTGAAATATTACTTATCTGAAGCTGAACACCTCTCTAAGACATCTGACAAACAGTGTATTGTAACAATTGAAAGCTGCCGCTTTGGAAAATGCTTCCATATAGGAAGTCCGATGCTGTTGCACAAAACCAGTTGGAATGCCATGAACGTGTCATGCAAGGCCATGAAAAAGTCGTTGCCACGACTGAGTAGCATTGAAGAGAGCAATTGGCTGCGTTCGGTAGTAAATAATCAGGATCAAAGCGATACACCTAAAGGATATACCTTGATTTACCTGGATCTATATAAAGACCAGGTAAGGAAAAAGCAAACTATGCTGTCATTGTTTAATGCCAAATATTTGTCGATTTTACGTAAGTCCAAGCTTTGACTTAAGTCATATTCACAGTGACTTTACTATATTTAGTAACCTTATAGTTGGGTAGTAACATAAGGTATGGGGTACTATCAGCCACCAACAACATTACCAGTAACCAGTACTTAGGAGTGTTTTACAATTTGTTTTCTTTTTCAATAATTAGCCAACAAATTTCTGCTCATCCCCTCATTATATGATAAGCAATCCCTCTTCCTAAGCAGCCCAAACCATGATGTTGCTATCTTCCTAATGGCCAGAATGGCCAGGTGTTATAAGGTCCCCTGTGGTTAAAGGTGGTTGCCTCAGCTGCACGAATTTTGCTAGGCATGGGGGAAATTTCTGAGGTAGACACATATCTTGCTTGTCCATATATGCCATCATCATTGAATCGTTATCCCAACTTTCTCTTCGTTCTTTCTGTTTCTACATTGCCCCTCAATTCATGTATTAAGTTACCAATATGTGGTAATAGTGAGCAGTGGTGCTCCTGGTGGCCTCTGCTGGCAGTATAAGCAACTTATTGTATAGAAGAAATCTTACAATCGGCAAGTGGGAATTGTTACTGGAATCTAGTAAGCCCCCTGACTGTTTTAGCCAGTTAAATTCCCCAGATTGATAATTTTAGTCATAACTTAAACATAACTACTTTAAGAACTTCAGCCCAGCTTCAGTTATAGTAAGTAGAGGACTGACTGAAAACTTTTGGCAGTCACATGTGGTTTAAGAAGTATTGGTGACGTTTTGCTTGAAATGTTTTGTCTGCAATTCCAGAAACTCATGTGGAAGTGGAATGGGCTAGAAAATGTTGGCTATACACAATGGAGTACCCCAATGCAGCACAAGTATGCGCCGAATATAGATGTTGAAGGGAGAGGATTTAATGATGTACCTAATACAACAAAGGCTTGGCAGCCTACACACCATAACTGTACAGCAGCCTTCCTGATGAATCCATACATGGGTCTGACATGGATTGCAGTTCCATGTAATGAGAATATGCCAAATGTATTAAACGTGTGTGAAGAGGATTTATCAAAGGATCAAAATCCAACCCCACAGTGGTCAAATATGATAACAGCATGTCCGAAAAACTTTATCAGCAGTAATAATGCCTGCTTTTCGCTATCCTTTGAGAAGCAATGCAGCAAATGTCGAAACGAGTCAGTTGGTACATGCACATGCCTAGAAGACAACTTTAGTAATCAGCCACAACTTTTAAACTTATGGGGCCTTTCAAGGCGAATATTATATTGGCCAGATCAAGGGAGATTGTATCTTCGAGGTTTAGAAAATGCCCCTCTACTCTTTCCTAAATTAGTATCGCGCTGGGGTCAAAACCTTTCTTCGTCACTGGAAAAGGTTGCTACTATACATTTTGATATAATTAAAGTCTCAGAGAATCCGCTATATCTTTTCAAGACTGACACTATCTCCACCAGGGACTGCTTGTCAGTGCATTTCCAGTGCCAAAGTGGCAGCTGCGTTTTGCTCAAGTATGTGTGTGATGGTGAATCTCATTGTTATGGTGGAGAAGATGAAGTGAATTGCAACGAGACAGTCAATGGCATGAGGCCAGAGATACACGGATCAGGTTGGTACTCTAACGGGATGTGGATATGTGATGGTAGCAAATATGTCCCTCTTTTAAAAATCTGCGACTTCCATTTTGACTGCCTGGATAATTCTGATGAGGTTTGGTGCATCCATTCATTTTGCGAATCAAATGCATTCCAATGTACCAATGGTCAGTGTATATCGCTGAAACACAGATGTGACCAAAAACAGGACTGTGTAGATGGTTCGGATGAACAGGATTGTGGCCTAAATTGGTTAAATACATTCAGGTGTGACACCAAGCAACTTGTACCATTATCGCAAGTGCACGATTTGTTCCCAGACTGTGAGAATGCGGAAGATGAGGCTGACACATTAAAGGAAATGGAAGAATGGAGCTCAAATCTGGCTACTTTGTCACCCTGCAGAGAGCCAAATATGTTGCCGTGTGTCCATGGAACGAGTGTATGTTATCCACCTTGGGCAGTTTGCTTGTTTGACCATGATGACTATGGTGTGTTAAGATTTTGCCGCAACGGAGGCTATCTTAGTAACTGTGCCGAAATGCAGTGCATTGGCACCTTTAAATGCCCTGGTAGCTACTGTCTGCCACTGCATAAGATCTGTAATGGACAGAATGATTGTCACGGAGGGGCTGATGAAAGAGAATGTGAAAATTACGTCTGTCCCCCAGGAGCTTTGGGATGCGCAAAGAGTAACATATGTGTACATCAACACCAGGTCTGTGATGGTATCAAGCAGTGTCCTCTAGCAGATGACGAGAAATATTGCCTCAGCAATGACTGCCCAGACTCGTGTCTCTGTACTAGAGGAAAAGCAGAGTGCATTTCCATCCATGGATTCCCTGCTTTCTCTGTGTACATGCGCTCAGTAGTTATAACAGGAAATATCGAGACTTTTGTATTCGACAAAGAATTAATAGGTCAGTACATATTACATTTGAATGTAACTAATGTTCCAATTCCTCAGATAAGCCACAGTCTGTTTAACGGGATACCAAATGTCCAAAAGCTCTCAGTGGTCGCAGGCATCCAGGTAATTTTGTCAAATGCTTTTATTAGCATTCAGAATCTAAGGCATTTGCGTTTGGATCACAATCCAATTATGAAAATTGAGCCATCCGGATTTGCTGGCATAACACACCTCGTGTTTCTTAATCTCTCAAGAACCTTGATAACCAGGCTAGATTCCAATATCTTTGCAGGGCAAATTTCACTCAGGCTTTTTATTATTACCAACACACCCCTTTTCTATGTCTCATGGGCTGTTTTTCAAGACACTGATGACCTTCAGGTTTTTGACGCAAGAGGTACACAGCTGGTCGTATCCACAGAAACGGTAAATATGCTGGCACATCTACCAGCCACTTGCCTCATAAAATTAGACGACCGTCTTCTTTGCATGATTGCCATCGAGATAGGTCTTTCATGCCATGGAGTAAACCATGGTCTTCCTGAAGTGGTCTCAAGTTTAGGCGTTGTTACTGTAAGGCTAATTGTAACTGTGGTTGCCGTGTTCTGCAGTGCTGAGTCCTTGTTTTGGCATGGCCGCCTACTGGCTGTCCCATATTCTTTTCTTACATTCCATCTGGTGTTGTCTGATACTGGCATCGTAATACACTCACTACTTCTAAGTGCACACACCTTGCGGCCCCAAATTCTCCATGGCTCTTTGTTTGCTATTTTCCACTGGACACACAACTGGGCGTGCTATTTGGCAACATCATTATTTCAGGTGGCCCTTATCCAAAGTCAGGTGGTCTTGTGTATATTCTCAGCTAAGAGATGTCTGGCTATCATTCGTCCTTTAAGTTTTCGCATGTTACGCATTCAACATTTG
>JAAUYG010244829.1_pt1 | contig 16047 bp, 12 predicted proteins | sample 7278091 | NCBI WGS metagenome assembly JAAUYG01 (sample SAMN14350201, study PRJNA611818) | marine sediment metagenome | isolation source: surface marine sediment (0.6m) | place: French Polynesia: Moorea | collected 2018-08 | reverse complement strand
TTGGGCCGAACGATCTACGCCTGACAATTTTGTTGGTGCCAAGCCACCGATTCCGTTCCACCACAGGTGAGCAGAAAGGAATCACTCAGACCATTTATACTGACTCCGAGCCGCCCAGTCGGATGCCTAACTCATTAATGCCAAGCGCAAAGCTGAGAAGTGCAAACCTCCCATTTTTATGTCTTTGGTGTGACGCGGTCGGGGATCGAACCCCGGCCTCCCGCACCCCGAGCGGACGCTCTAACCACTGTGCTACGCGGGGGCGGTGCTTGTCAATTGGTCAAGTTAAAAGGAATATGGCACCTTGATATTGTAACACGAGAGTCAATGGCAAATCCTATTTGATATATAATCCTCAAATTTGGAATATAACAAGAGCTAATTGTATAGCGAAACACATGATACGTTGAGACTATGGGGCCACTCGTAAGGACTATATGTACATGTATCCGTTATTACCGGTATATAATACACAGGCACTTTTCACGCTATACATTGGTTGACATTAGTCTTGGGAGTCCTTCGGGGCATTTTGCAAAAAGGTGGATCGGGCGTTAAGATTTTCAAAACACTACTCCTCCCACAGTTCCCATCAGATGTCCACCACCACACATCAACGTACATATGGTCATGCATCGTCGTAAACCACAGACTCCCCTATGAAGAGCACGGAGAACTGATGCTATGGGTACATGGCGATGACAAGTCAGATTGATGGTAACCCTGAGAGAATAAAGTCTATTAATTTTTCTGGTGATCTGACACCTGTTCAAAATGTCAATGTAGCAATTTGATTTTGTAGCACAGGACGATATGTTTTTTCAGCTAAACTTTACGAGAAACGAACGAGAAAATTGCAAGGAGATACACGATAGTATTCTTTTTCGTAATTGACCAAGCTTTTAAGCGTATAATTGCATTTTGGAATTTAACGTCAAAGTCAATGTAGGAAATCCTGATATTTGAAATATCTCGGAAATTGCTAATCTTGGAGTTAATAGATGAAATATTGACCTGTGCGTCTTAAGAGATATTTAGGCCACTCTTCACGTTACATTGTTTGAACTTCAAGTCAGTTTAGGAGCATTGTGGTGTACTTCTCTGAAATGAACTTGAGTCACATTGAATGAGGAGCAAAGTCAGGCCATACGTTACTGTTAAAGATTAATAAATAGTAAGTCATATGGGGAGTACAACTGCACCATTAGATTGAACTGAAGTGATCTTGAAAGGTTAAGTTCCAGCTCATTCATATTTCAAACATTTATATCTCAAAAGGAGTCGAGTTGGGGCATATACATATATGTGAGAATTGAGTAATAATAGGCCAGTCAGAATGATGAGTTTAACGTGACATATTTTTATTGTATTATGTTTTTACATGCATTGTACAATCCACCCTGACGGTTGCAAAGAAACTTTTGTCTTATCCTACCAGCCATATTTCAAGCCCTTTATATATCATAAGGGAGTAATTTGGAGCCAATGTCAATATTGACCACTAAATAGGAAGTCTGGGTTTGAAAGGTCAATTTCAAGGTCATTCAAGGTCAAATCGGTTAATATTTAAGACGTTCTATCTAAAAAAGGAATAGAGTTATTGTTGTTACGTGTTAAATACTGACAACATATAGGCAAACTATCAGTACTGTTACATTTGGCCTTGTTTGACGTTGATAGGTCTGAGCTATTGCCGTTAATAACTCTGTTTGACTTTGGAGATAATGTCGCACGTGATGCAGGCGTCCGTCATTCGTGCACACATCCCTCATTTTCCCAGTAGCTGTCAAGACAGTAATTACAGTGCCGCCACATTTTGTGGAGAGTTATTTAATGTTTTTAAACATGTTAAAACTTGCAACATGTTTAAAAAACATTAATAACCCTCCTTCTGCTGCAATCAAACAGATGGTTAAGGTCCATCGGTATTTTGTTTTCTTCTTTTTCAATGGGGCCAATTAGGAAGTTCTGTACGCACAGCCAATACTTTAGTTAAAGTAATTACCTTTAACGAAGCATTCGTTGTCTGTCCGTAGATAACTTCTTAGTGTCTTCGTTTGGACCACGAGTTAAATTTTAACTGCCCTTAGAAGAGCACGAGCAACGCAAAGTCACTTCCTGGATTGCTGTGTGTGAAATGTGTCAGTTTATTTCTCATTGCTACGGTGGGAACTATAGCTGCTATTTTTTTTTAATTAAAAGTCAATATGCTACGTTGCTGTTGCATATACATAAGTGTACTTGGGAGGGGACTGTTGGGACTTCAAGCGTGGCTGAAGTCCGTGGTTCAATGACACCGCCTATCTTGATCAATAAATCAATGTAATATCTTGACGTATCATGATGTTGGACAATAACACAATGTGCTTGTGTGTTCCCTTAGGACTTAAGCTTATAATGCGGGCAGGGAAGGATACCAATTTACCAAGTAAGATGCTAGATTTATCTTTCTCCCAAGACACCTCTGCATCATTTACATAACTAATTCAACCGAAAAACCCCACCCCAGAAACGGTGAAATACGCAGAAAAGGATAGTCTATCAAGTGCTTCATATAAAAATATACAACAGTACTCGTAGTAGAGGCAAAGTCACGAAACAATTATAAAGCATAAGTATATTATATATTCTCTCAGCTAACCATTACATGGTGTTAATTCATACAGAGATAATTCATCATGTATCGAACCTCTTCTGCTATACCTTTGAGACCCCTATTTTGACATACTGCCCCCCCCCCCACTCCGTCTGTGACTTCCGTCTGTGACTTAAATCAGACATCGCCCCAGCCATGATGCAGTCATTTTTATCTATATGTTGAGCTATTTTATAGTTCATCGCCCTAGCATTTAGCCAATACATGTAGGTTTAATTTAATTTATAAAACACTATCGGTGATTCCGTACCTACAGTATACATGCATACATGTGAATCATAGTGTTAAAGGTCGGAAAACAGCACGTACCCACAAAGGCGAACGTGTGCATTCGAACTATTTATAATATCAATAAGAAAATTCATAACTCTAATACAAATCCTCACTGATGTCATTGCAAAGCAATAGCACCAGCCAGGCTGCTATGAGTAGTGTGTTGTACACGAAACATTTTACGAGCGCAGGTTCACCAGGCTGCCAAGTACAATCAACGATCCTATATTCCTCCTAGGAATATAGGATCGTTGTTACAATGCATAATTCAGTCTCAGTAAAAAAAAGAAAACAGATTACATTCATAAGGCAGACAGCATGAATCGGTTAAACCTCCTTATCTCAGCGGGCTATTGATTGCGCTAAAGTGCGCCTGCATTGTGTGAAATTAAATCGCCTACAAACATTGGAATAATCTGATGTCTTCACTCACCATTGTTATACAGTTGTACCAAGAGCCCCAAGTGTGAGGTACATATGGCGAGTTTAATTTGATATGTCTAGCCCACTGAAGACAACAATACTCACATTTGGATTAAAAGCCATTCGAACATTAAACGTACTCCTGAACAACCCCGTATATAACACCCGACAACGCGCTAAATTTAAATTTTAATCTGTTTAGCCACCGTCTTGTAAGTGCAAAGAACAATATGGGTGATAGCACTTCTCCCTGTATAACTCCGTTAATATTAGCAGTTGTGACCACACGTGGGGGAAAGCCATTCTACTCTGGCAATCTGTTTCGCATATAGAATACCCAAAATCTTATCAGCTGATATCAATACATATGATATACGGTTTTGACTGGTTGGATGAAAGAGTTTCATCCACTCCACCCGGTCGAGTGCTTTCAACGCGTCCAGGTACGCAGCCTTTACGTGCAGCTTACGCTTTAAATCAATTTGGAAAAAGAAAGCACGGGTTTTAACAACAAATACAGAAAGAAAGAAATTAAGGCAAGCCCTCATGTATGCAGTGCATGATGCAAGCAAGTAAGCATGGACGCAATCTAATTCCATACCTGGCCGCTAGGAGGCCTGTGGATTCGGCCAACCGAGAAGCTAGTCGAGAAATGGTGTCAATATTTGCATACGTACGTTCATCGATCGGCGCGACCCAAAGAGCTGGCGCACCTGAGCAATTCTCGCTTGGCGTTGGTTTAAAAGGACAAGCAATATGGCGACATATACAGGTAAGATCGCTGGACAGTTTCAAGCCAAACCTGTCTGTTACACTACCTGCGATTGCTCTCTGTTTGGGACAGATTGATCTCACAAAGTATAACGTGCCCACCGATGCGTTTAGCTTCGCATATTTACCTGTCTGATTATGAAATATCGCGGATATATTGACTTGTTTTCGAGGTGAGAAACGTCATTCGCTTTACGCTAGGGTGATGTCGCGTTTTTAAATAAGACCATAGGAATTTATTCTAGCATTTCTCTCTGAGCCGAGGCCCATTGCATCGTCTAGTGCGCTGGTAATACGGTTATCATACAGGTATTGCGAAAATCGCATAACAAATAGCGTAAATTAGAAAATGTTAATGTGTGCATGATATCAAGCAGGGGTAAATAATATAAGGTTGAAGGCCTTGGCGTTTTGCCACCCGGCCGGTGTCGGGTTTTTCTGAGTGTTCTCCTTCATGTCTGAGTACACCAAACCGGAAATATCGGGTCATGGCTTCACTGCTTTAACTCCATTCCTTGTAATTGTGTTACATAACTTTAAGGTATGCAATAGAAAAACTACACCGAATTCGATATAATAGAATAATAACAGAGAACTGACAGGAGGCAGTTGCTAACATATTAATCCTTTTGAGTTATTTTAATGTGACCTTGTGTTCAACATGTCCTTGAACCCTATTAATAGGAAGTACACATTTACTGCTGGTTCTAGGGGGATGCATGCATACAGTGAAACCTCGCAATTAACACCGACCGGGCTAAAGTGGTCTAAAATCTGAAGTGGCTCACTTTTGAAACAATATAATATTGGTGTCTAACTTGGTGTTAATAAATTGTGTTGATTCTGGGGTGAACTTATTTCCACGGTGGTCTTTAGGCGGGTTTCACTGTATATAAACAGCTGCACGAAACTCTGCATTTGAGACAGTTTGTCGAATCATTGTTTTCGTCTATATAGGAAGTTATGGCGTGCCATTATGTTGCACAATGGGCAGTTTTGCTGACGGGGTACCCCTATGCTACCACAGTTACATGCACACGTATGTGGTGTCCCATACCATGTCTTTGCGGTCTCTGAGAGTCTGTGAACCACGTTGTCAGTACTCCGGTCACGCATCACTTAACATTGTCATTAAAAAGGTTATTTCATGCGGAACCTGCTGCTTGCAAGTTTCGTTTGGGAACAACAACAATGGGAACCCAAACATTTTAATACCATGTAGCTGCTGCATGTGACTGTGTCATGATTTAGGTCGTATGTAGGTTGAGGTTGGTATGGAACCTCTATAACAAATTATGGCACGGCTGTTATTGTGTCTTATGGTTTGGTAAATGTTATCGAGACCTTTTATTTTTAACATCGCCTTGACACCTGCGCATATAAATACAGTGCAAACAAGACTACAGTCAAAGTAAGGGCATTTATTCTTCAAGCAAGTGTTACATTTGTACTTTGTAGTGTTGTCGTGCCTCAGTATTAAGACTACCTTAGAATTATTAAGACCACCTCAGAATTGAGACTACTTGGCTTTTGACCATGGTTGGTCGTCGAGTTTTGCTGTATATATTACACCTCTAAATATGTGGAATATTTAGACTTGAAAGCGCTGTTATATGAAACACCAAGATCTTGGGACCCTCGGCATGAAGTTGAAGCACCGTAAGGTTGAGGCAAAAGTCGTGCTAAGTATGGGATGTCTTTCATTCAGAAAACGAACCATTAATGCTGTGGATTTTGGTAGACCATGGTCCAGTTTCTGGAAAAATCTTAAGTCTATAAACGGACTTAAGTTCACTAATCACCTTGGTAACCATTGTCTTTTCCATGCTTAAGATCACTAGAGGACTTAAGTTTTTTTGAGAAACTGGCCTCATTTGTTATATAACTGTGTCTCATCTCAGGAACTTGATGACCTTAAGTAGTGTAGGATCTTTACTGTACTTGGGAGCTGAGGCTGAGCTGTGTATGTAGATTCCAGGGTTCTACTATTGCCAGAAGATCCAGGAACGCCCCTCCACAAACCAGGCATATAGCTAATATGGTACTGAGCAGTGTTAATGTACACATATATCACATATATACAAGTCTCACACCTGTAGTCTGTCCGCTTGCCATCAGAAACCTGGTTATCTCTCTCTTCTATCAGATAAGCGGGCATAAAGATCATCGGCCATATAATAATAACAAGCGTGGTATCGCCACTCCAAGCGGGCGACAAAGTCCAACCGAACCGAGTAGTATCAACAAGTCATCCGACCAACGAATATACTGGCTTCGAGAAGACGACGCGACAAACCAACTGAAAGTAGGACCGCGCACGTCGGACTCAAAGAACCGGAAGACGTGGAGGGATAATTCCCAGAGAGGGAGGATAATCTGGGACTGTTTGATTAAAGCATTGGATGGGACTGTCGGACACCTAGCCGAACATGTACAGACAGGAAGGCCGCGGAATGCATAACGGATACGGTGAGTGTCAAAGGTCAAGCGATCTGCCCCATTGTCTTGTTTGTGTTGTCAGTGTGGGAAAAGAACGGCACTCGTCACCCAAAAAAGAAGCGAAATTACCAAATACGACACTTAGTATTGCTACGGTGCTTGAAACTAGTATTTGCCCACTTAAGTGAACCCCAAATTGGGGCCAATTTGACAGGCCCCCAAACCACCCATCCTTGTCATGCATGTAACATGTACATGGAACATTGCCAGTAGGACAATGCCTGTTTAGAAGTTACATGTACTAAAAGTCTTGTGCCCTCAGTTTCGTTACCTTACTCTGTACGGGGAATACCCGAATAGCACAAAACGTATATTTTCTACACCGCGCCCAAGAAACGGGACCAATTTTGTAGATCTTTAAACCTTTTTCGAGCTGATATTGCTTCAAGGACTATGTTACAGCTGTGTTACAGCTGTGCGGTATAATATATAATCTGGAACGCACTGATTTCTGATATTGATGGCATTGTGTAGCATACGGATAGCGAGTAAGTAGCAAGCTTGGCTGAAGGCCGGTTTATCCAGACAGATATAGACTGACTTTTTGTATGGGGTTCCTATTCCAGAGCAGGACGAAGTGGATTATGATCCAGGACTGGAGGAGGTCCACTCCGCAATCATCACGGATGACTTGGACAAGGTGAGAACTTCATAGAAATGATGTGCATTTTAAGAGTAAATTTGCACACTTGATCAACCTACATGTACTAGTAGGTAAGTATGTTTTTTAATTGGTTATGCGAAATGGCTCCCTGATGGTAGGTTGCTATATAAATTGCCATGAACTGAAGAGATTACTTTACGTAACTGTATACACTTGCACTGAGCGTTCCGGGCATGTTGGATATATTGTTGCAACAGGGTATGGTGTATTCAGTTTTAACAAAGCAAGATGATTCTCGTCGTTTTCTTACTCTCTCCACTCCTGGGCTGGATCTAAGTACTTGAAAATGCTTAAGGTCTTAAGTTTTTAATTTAAGTCACTAATCTGAGCAGTGTGATTGGCCAAGAGTATGACTGGAATCAAAACTTCTACGTCAGAATTTTCGAGGACTCCGGTCCTGATCACGTGGTCCTGATTGGTTTCAGACCCACGTTTTTATCTTAAATATTTTCCCTGGTATGGTCTATCCCCGAATGGCCCCTGTTGTGCTGTACATGTATATAAACAAAAGTCTTTGTACTTAACAGAAAATAAATGCAGGCGTGGGTGCTGCAAGCTTCTGCCCGTTCCACATAACCAATAATGATCGAACACACATAATCGGGATTCGAGTCATAACTCGTGTCGGCCGATGCCAGCCGTTCACTAAGGACGGAGAAAGCACGAGCTAAGGTTCTATTCCCTGAAGATGACAAGACAGAAACTGGTAATTTCGCTGTGTCATCCCCTCACCATCTGTGTCACACCTGTATTTTGTTTTTCCCAGTTGCAAGATGCCTGTGAAGCCGGCGTGGAGCTCAACCAGAAGTTCACCCCCGATATCAACCCAAGCCACGCCGGGATGACTCCGCTCGCCCTCGCATCGGCCCTCAACAAATACGACCATGTCGAGGTAAACCCAAGCCCCGTAATAATAGACCGGGTGTATCGACCATCTATAAACCCCAGTATTGCCCATTTAATCGCCTGTCTGGTAGAGATTGATAGGAATAAACACCAGATCAACGACATCTTATCAAGCACACTCAGACGTAAAAGAATCTCAGTTGAATGCACAAGCGATGTAGTGATGGTCCCTTATCGTTATATCAATAAGTGGACATTTTTTGATGTTGTAATGAACGCTGGCGGCAGGAAATGCGGTCGCCAGTATGCCATGTCACTTTTACTTCCGTTTTGTTACGTGTAATTGTCGGTAGATAGCGTGCGTTCCACACATCTCTGTGGATGTCGTCTGCATGTGTGCGTTGGAAAAAAACTTTGCACTTTATACACACAAACACACATGCACCAAAACTGTGCCTCAGAATTTTCCAAACTGTTAAAAAGTTTGTTAAACAGGTCGCAAATTACCGCCTTGACCATTAATCGTCTTTTGCACAGAAATGGTTACCATAAAAAGATTGTATGAGGACAATTGGCAATGGCATGTTTTATGAGGATCTAAATCATCTCTGTTTGCATTCCACATACCATTTCATTTGATCACTATCTTCATGTCATAATGTCATACATGTAGCAGTGTCAGCGTCGGTGAACAGCACTCGTGCTAATATTTGTTTTGTGAATCAGTACCGACGTTAAATAAGTTTTACTAACTTGCACTTTTAAAATCCGCTCTCAGTAAGCAATGCGAAGTTTGATCCCCTCAGCCTTTTAACAGCTGTAACGTCATACACTCCACACAGTCAATTCGTTAACTTGAAACGGAGTATACTTATTCATCAGAGTAACAGGAAATAAATTCTTAATTATGTACCTCTTCCAACAGCCGGGTTTCAGGATCTCCCCTTTTAGCTCTGTAAAAGTACGAGTAATTTAAAAATGTTTCCGAATTCGTGGTTGGGTTGTACACATGAATTCCCCAACCATAAGTCTCATATGATTTAGTTATATATATGTATTAACGCTGTTTTCCCTTAGATCATGCTTGACAACAACGCAGATGTCAACGCAACGTTTGCTACGTTAAACACCACAGCTCTCATGACGTCAGCATTTCATGGGCACGTAGACGTCGTTCGTTTGCTCTTAGAGCGTGGTGCCGACTGCCGAATGGTGGACCTACAGCAGAGCACAGCCCTAGGCTACTGCTTTGGAGGTGAGAGACGTAAAAGTAACAGGGCTTGCCAGAAGAAGGCTATTGCTGCCCTATTACATGCACATTCTGAAAAAATTAACGATTCCCCCTTCCCGGGAAAGGGCGTGAGTATCTTACATAAGGTTTCAGTGCAGGACAGAAGCCGAAGCAGCACAGTAGCAGTAGTAGTGTCCAGTGTGACCCACTTCAAAACAAGTCCATTTTACAGATGATAGCTCTCTGTATGATCAGCAATGCCATAAGGCTATGGTATTGTTTGTTTGTTTGTTTCTTTATGAAATATCCCCTTTCTCTACATTGGCGATTTTGTTTCGTTTAGGTACGCGTAACCTGGAGGTGGTAAAGCTACTGCTGGATGCGGGTGTCGATGTCAACCAGAAGAACATGCTTGGGATGAACGCATTGCTCCTCGTCTCTGGTTATGGCAACGATGCCTTGGTCCGCATGGTCCTCGAGGCTGGGGCTCAGCCCAATGCCTCAAATGACTTTGGCCACACGGCGCTCCATCTGGCAGTAGTTGGCAAGCGGGATCAGATCAAGCGTATGAAGAAGATGGGCTCTAAAGAGGCGGCTGAGGCCGACCGCGCCCTAAACCGACGTAACCTAGACAGCGCCATGACAGAGTGGGCACGGCTCCACCAGGATCTGATTGGAGGCCCCCCGAGCAACGAGGAGGCATTGGCCAAGTGTGGGAACTTCATGATGAGCATTGGTCAGAAACTGGAAGGAGATCAAGGGAACGAAGAAGACGACCAGGAAGCATTGAAGAAGCGTATCGAGGCCGTGTGGAAGTACAGGCAAGAGAAGCTCAAAGAAGCCAAGTCGAAGAAGAAGCCTGCCATAATAAACACCCTCATGTCATGCGGTGGGGGAAAGAGCAAAGCTGCCAAGAAGTCCAGCACTGGTGGGGCCAAACCTTACGTTCCGACCAACCCCCCGGAAGAGGACCCCAGCCGAACACGAGGGAAGGGTGGGGACGAGGTGAGCCGATTGTCAGACAGCTGCGCCCGGATCCTTACTCTCCTGATAGAGGCCGGCTGTGAGATTGACTGTACCGAGAAAACGTTTGGGATGACAGCCCTTGACATGGCCATCCTGAATGGCGATGTCGAGTCCTCGGCCATCCTGGTGTCCTCTGGCGGCGACGCGGACCACCTGCTCAAGATGTTCGCCTGCTCTGACCTGTATGAGGTACTGATAGGCGCCCAGCACAGGGAGCTGAGGGAGCTCCTTCTCTACGACGAGGATCTCGACATCAACCAGCCTTTCCTCCGGTTCAACATCACACGGAAACCAGCCACGGATAGCCCGCCAGGAACGGAGGACGGCCTCAACCATGGGGGCAGTGACGAGGGCCTTACCCCCGTTGCCGTTGCAGCCAAACTGAATGACCATGACGCCGTGAAATTCCTGTTGAAAGCTGGTAGGTAGGACGGTCAAAGTGAAAGTCGCAAAGTATGAGTTAGATTATATATGCAATCACCCATGTATATTGAAACAATGGTCGTTTGCCCTATGCTTGAAACAAAATTTAAAGCCAGTTTATACAGGCTATATATACGTTCCAACAAACGATCTAAGTCAAAAGAAATTCAATTTTTGAAACACTAGCTGTGCACTAAGTTTTTGTGTTATCCCTGTGTACTCTAGGAGCGGATGTGAACAGTATTGGTCCCGGTGGACGGACAGCTCTGGCGGAAGCTGTATCCAGAGGCAGCATTAAGATGATCCAGTACCTGCTATCCCAGAACGCTGACATGGAGAAGCCTTGCCCGGCCTACAAAGACGCCACTCCAATAACAGTGGCAGTCATATCACAGCAGTACAGAGCAGCAGATATCCTCATCAAGGTAAATGGAACACCCTGCTGACGATACAGAAATTGTTTTAAATGTTCTCACATGTTCCACCACATTATTGATACACATCAGAAGTGTCCTCAATGAAGAACTGAATGTATTCAACACTTCAAGCAAGCGTTGGGTTGAAGACTAGATATTAATAGGTGCAACCACCACCGCTACTACTACTGCTGCTGCTGCTACAACTACTACCACTACCACCACCACCATCACTACCACCACCACACCACCACCACCAAAACCACCACCACCACTACTACTACTACTACTACTACTACTACTACTACTACTACTACTACTACTACTACTACTGCTACTACTACTTTCTTTAATACTACGTTTGGTGTCCATCGAGTGAATGAATATTCGCTGTAATTTGTTCGTTACCTATGCACCTTCAACCATCTGCTCGCAAGTACAACACGCAAAACAACTTGGCTAGATGGACGTATGTGGTAATTTACCACTATACCATCAGTAGTATCAGAAAGCTTTTCCTGTATTTTGGTAGGTTTCAGTTACCTCTCGAAAACTTGATCACCCAAGTGATAGCGTCCGTGTTAATTTATGGTGGCTGATTTTCACTTCTACAAAAACTTCTACATATATGCCAGAAGACATGTATGCCAGACATTTAAGAATAATAATAACTTATTTATTATCTATTTTAGTAAAGCAAGATAATCTTAGCGATATAGATGTTTCCATACATATGTGCTCTACTCTTTTTGAAAGAGTTTTTCCATATTTTACACTTTATCCACTTTCCCATGGCCAGCTACAATGACTACACACAAAAGCAGGACGCATGCCATCTACAAATTTCAGAACTTAACAGTTAAAAATCCCAGCCGATAAAGGTGTAGGAAGCCTATACTAAATTTGTCATCTATCAAGAACTCTAGTACTATTGTTTTGTATTCTTTCCGTTATACGCATAGCTTTTCTGCTGATTTAGTATGGAAAAAACCCCACGAAAATTAGAACGTATGAAAGTTTCATGTAACACCAGCATTTCCTCTACATCAGGATTCCCCTTAAAACGAATACGAGCGCCTTCTTTCAAGTTGCATAACGGACATAAGTACATTTAGTTCAGGAAACATATCCTTCGCTGCTCCTAACAATCTGTCCTCTATCATTTCGCAGAAACAGCAGCCTAAGTCTCGGGCTTAAGAATAGTTATACAGTGGTGCAAACAGTGTACCTTACTATACACACTCTATATTTTCTTTCTCTACCAGCTACCCCGTCATCCTGTCATTCGAGAACCACTGTTCTGTGGAGCAGCAGAAAGTCATGGCTAGTCATCTTATCAGTATTCTAGGCGGTATCCTTTGGTCTTCATAGCCTTCCCGGATTTGCAAAGTCGAGAGATGAAATTGTGTAATATATACCTATCTTAAAAGGAGATTCATGAGACTGCTTTGGAGTAACGTATACGTATCATTTGGATTGTTTAACGTAGAATGGCTAGGTATATTTATCTTACAGTGATTTAAGTTGATGTGAAAGTCATGTACATTACGGCATGCAGAAAAGAAACCATAATAGACTGAATATTTAATTAAATAAACATTTAAAAAACCGTATTAACGAAACACGTAGCAGCTGGGACTTACATACTTCCAAATTAGAAATTGTAATTCATCTAAAATTGGTTAGGGCTGTCAGTTATTTAAAAATCTTATCTAATTATACGTGAAAGGTTATGTGGAAGAATAAATTTTAAAATAGTTGGTAAAGAGGACGCGCACGAGCTCTTCGTGAAAGATATACTTTTTTAAATTATATATTTCATGAAAAAAAAACTAGGCTAAACCGCGCCGCCCTCGAAACGTATAATTTGAAAACGATTCTAGATATGCGACGCCAGTGTATGTTTGGTTACCTTAAAGAGGAAGTAGAAATAAAATTTAATCCAACGCCTTGTTAGGTTCAACTGGGAAAACCACATATTCCTCAGCGCTGGCCTACACTTACAGCGGATTAAATTTAGTAGTCGTCTGTGTTTAATGTTTAAGCGTTAAATGTTTTGTCTTCGGCAGAAGCGTACCCCCCCCCCCCCCCTCCGCCCCCAACCCCATCCGTCCCTCGCGGGCTTTTTCGTTGTAGCTTTGTCGGGGTATGGGCATAAATGTTCTCGTTCGTTGGCTTCTTGCTTTTGCTTAACTTCTTTGGGACGAGAACGCTAAGAGAAATGAACCTATACGGCATATTGGACATTCATCAGTATATTGGGGTATGGGCTACCAAATGATTACCAGAATAAGCGATCAAACAGTAATAATAAATAACAAGTAGTACGGTGCTTTTCATGTAAGGGAATTGAGTTCTGGCATACGTACACGACCTCAATCCACAATTAAAAGATAAAAGATAAGAATATATTTGGTTTTCCATTGACTCCACTGCAATTGAGACAATCTATTCTAACTATGCTTTTGACTGCATTGAGCGAAAGAGTTATCTTTGATACGAATGTAAATGAAATTTGAAGATTTTATAGCGTGAATTAAGTTTTGCCTTGACCCCCGTCCAGATAAGCTGTACACCAAACCAATTCCAGAAACCGAGAAGCGACTTCCGTCTCCAACTGATCTCAAAGGATATATTATTGTTAAGGTAATTGGCAAGGGGTACATCCTGGTGGAAGTACCTGTCAATGAATATATTTATTTAATATGTCCAGTCTAAGTAATTTTCAAGGGATATATACTTTACCATGTCAAGTGTGAATAGAAACATTATTTGCCAAGGCAAGTAGTCAAAGGATAGGAACTTATTAGTGTAGTATTGTCAGGAAAATGTAATAGCAGAACTTAGTATTTGCCAGCCCTCTAGTTGGTCCAGTTTACCAGCCTTCGTTTGGGCACAAAAAGCCTAAACTGACCAGTTCATTTCACGGAATTCTTTCCAATCGCCGTCGTTATTTCAGAACAAGAAGCTGAAGGCTGACGGTACGGCAGAGCAGGGGGATGATGACTATAGCGATGATGAGGTGTCGGAGGCTGTGGAGGAACTTGAGGCTAAGACAGAGGAAGTTGAGGATATCGGAGGAGGCGATAGTAAGCGATCATCCACCTCCTCATTCAAGTCTCTGATGGGATCCTTGAAAAGGGTCAAACGCAAGGTCAGTGTGCTACTCTGGCTATCTCTTAAACTTACTCGAGATATTGGTGCACCCGATCCAACAATTTTCGTCAGTAGACCATGGCCGGAATCGCACACTGAGCGTCAGTGCTGACCTGGACTGCTATATGTAACGGTATCACAGGATATATCCCCGCCAATGCGCCACTGGATTAATATAAGCATGTGCATGACTCTACATGCACGGATACACACCACCAGAACAACCACGCCGACCAGCTGACCTCGGTGGCCTAGTCGGTAGTGTACTGGGCTTCGGTGCTGCATCACAATTCACCTTTTCCGTCAAGTCTCTTTTTCCCGGGCGCACGGGTTCGAATCCATCATAAGTCACAGTTTTAACTATTAAAGTTCTGTATTATGCACATCACAGCCGTCAATGCGCCACTGGTGGACGTATATCCTGTGATATCTTTATATGTCACAGCCCAGTGGAGCACTGACGCTCGGTGTGCGTTTTCGCCAATGGTATACTGACAGAAGTTGTTGTATCGGGTGTCTTAGTATACTTCTTATAAATTACGAATACCCTTCACACGGCTTACCCAGTTTAGCCAAATGTCATATTTTGCAGAAAAGCCGGATTATTTTATTCCACTATGGCGAATAATTCCCGGTTTTCATTCGAAATTTTGAATAAAAGAATATATATAAAGGGGGAAATTATATTGAAAGCCCATCTCTTGCCCATGCGTGACCATCAGGATGGATAGGACGTGTTACGTATTATTTATTGCACTTTCAGTGTTGAATATTACTATATGGGAATATGACGTGTACTCTTGCAGAAGAGCAAGGTGAAGGAGGAAGAAGCTACTGAGGAAGAAGACGAGGAGTCCAGCGAGGAAGAAGATGAGGATGAAGGTTCCGAGGAAGGGGACGAGTCTAGTGGCAGCGGTCGTTCCTCTCACTCCTCACTGAAGTCAGTGCTGGGCTCAATAAAAAAACTGCGACATAAAAAACACGGAGACAAGAAACCTGAGGTAGGAGAGACATTGCATTGCTCCTTGCACATTTGTACAGTTATTTCTCAAGTTTAAGCACACCATCTAGACCTTTTAGTAGCTTTCATACATTTCAAATACACTTCTTGAATAAATACATTATATTACATTGAGGTTCTTTTAGGAAGGGCCATAATGTTTCTGTATACATGTAATTATGAGGTTAGATCGTTTAGCCTATTGACCCATCTCATTAAATCAATGCATTAATTGCCTCCAAATCGTAATATGCGTAAAGTTAACGGCAATCTTAAGAATAACAACTCAATTCCGTGACACACTAAAGCTAATTCGTCAAACGAGGTGATAGGCTAGTACTGTTGATATAATCCGGCCTTCACAGAGTTAGACGTTGGTTTTTTCGACAGTGCCATAGTTTGTGACAGTATTTGCAAAGATTCCAACTGAGAATTATTTTTGTTTTCCTGAAAAAAAGGTGCCGAAGATCGCTCAGGAGCTGTCCGATCTGGTAGCCTACTGCCAGGCTACGACATTCAAAGGCTTTGCGTACGCCAAGGAGAACAGTACGTTATAGGAAAGGGGTTACGGGGGGGGGGGGGGGGGTTAAGGAGAGGTTTTAGTTTTCAAGGATAACAAACTATATAACCAAACGTTTATTTAACCGAAACCAAATAATCTTG
>JAAUYG010025612.1_pt1 | contig 16068 bp, 12 predicted proteins | sample 7278091 | NCBI WGS metagenome assembly JAAUYG01 (sample SAMN14350201, study PRJNA611818) | marine sediment metagenome | isolation source: surface marine sediment (0.6m) | place: French Polynesia: Moorea | collected 2018-08 | reverse complement strand
CCTATTCCGAATATGAAAATAATCTATGAAAATTTGCCACTGCTAGACCCAAATTTGTGCCGGCGGAATAAAAAAAAAAAAAAAAAAAAAAAGAAAAAAAAAATAAGAAAAAAAAAAACACGGACGAAAGCATAAGACATCGCGTCCTACGGACGGGATGCCTAATAACTTAACAAAGTAAACTGGCCCTTAGGCCATGTTCGCTGGCCCTCAGGGACAATCTGCACGCAAACTGAAAAGGACGACTGGCTAGCATACAGAGCTGAAGTAGTCGTTCAATTATTTGCCGCCAGATCTAGTGATAGTCTAAATCACAGGGACTAATCACTGATATGGTGCAGTACTAGTACACCAAAAACCCATGTATCCAGTGGTGACTGGTCCCTGTGGTCTACCTATATCTGGATGATAATTGCTATCTCCTTGTGGATATCACAGCAATGGGGGTTGGCACCTACAGTTATCAGTGGTTATGGGCAGGCCACGGTTGCCAGGTGGGTCCTGCTCAAAGACAATACTGTGTGGTATTGTCATGGAGAGAGTTCCACAGGGCTATTGTCCTTGGATCTTGTGATAGTCTAATCCCAGTCTGTGGCGTTTATCCACTGGTCACCTATCGGCTGCTGACCAGTAGATAAACACCACAGACTGGGGTTAGTGATAGTCTAAATCACTAGGTCACTAGGTCTAGATCAAGTATCCGTCTCTATGGCATATAGACAGGCTTCCCTACATAATATAGAGCAGGTTTATTACGTAGGCCACCTGTGGTCTTAATGTCGTGGTAGTGTTCACCAGTGATCACCTGAGCCCGAGGCCCCGGGCCTGTGACCAGCGGTGACTTTTGGTGTGAGGCTGAGCCACGATCAGTGATGATGCAGCCATGCTGATCACTAGGGGTACACTAGCCAGAATACCTGGCTCGCCTGCAGCGTTTTGCCATTTTCTGATGGACGCGTCAGGCGTACAATCATGTCGTGTCCAGTCAGAAGGTGTGAAAAACGAATCTAAAGGCTTGGAGGAGACAGGTCTCCTGGCTAGGGGCACACATGCGTTAAAATCGACTGAACTGCGGAAACCCGCTGGTCTGGCACATTGATCTAGCGATCCGGTCACACTAAACACCGAAACGGCGCCGATTCGCGAAACGGCCGCCGATTCGCGAAACGGCTACCTAAACAGCGAAATGGCCCCAATTTTTCTTCCTTCTCTCCTTCTCCTTTTCTTCTTCTCCTCTTTTCTCTCCCCTCTCTTCTTCTCTTCCCCTCTCCTTTTTCTCTCTCCATTTTCTCCGGCTTCTCTCTGTTTTTCTCTCATCCCCACAAGTCTCCTACTTTTCTTATCCCACTCTTCACTTCCTTCCACTATTATTTTTCTCTTCCTTCTTCTTCTCGTTATGTTCTCTTCTCTGTGGCTCTTTTCTATTCCATCTTTCATTTTTTTCTGCTATCTGTCCCTCTTCTCTTCACTCTTTTTTCTTGCCTACCGCCCCTTTTTATTTTCCAATCAATATTCACTCCTGTTTTCACCTCCAATAATATCTCCCTAAGTAAGGGGTGTAATTTTTCTGGCTGCATTTTTTTTTGCAAATTGAGTGAAGAAACGTCAAAACAATCCCAGGATCCGGTGTACTCAGCCACAAAAATATCTGAGTCCCGGGACTGGGGTGTTTGCTGCAGTCCCCTCATTATAAAGGGATGCTTTTTGACTAAATTCTCCCTACCATTTTTGCGCTAAAGTTTCCTAATTAGGGGTTACCATATTTGGAACCCTGCCAAACACTCCCATGTCAATCTGGTGGTTGTGCCCCCCCCCCCCCCCCCATGTAATGTCTGCCAGCCTAGATTAATGCAGCAATAGATCAATGCCAGCCCACATTATTACACAGTCAGGGATTAGTTTGTGGCCACGTGCGTGAACTGTCGTTTGTACATGTTTTTTGTACATCTGTATACGTAGTGAATACGTTTCCAATAGTATGGCTTTTTCTTTCTTTTTCTTATTTATTTTCGTTACTTTTCTATTTCCGTTTTTTTTTTTTTTTTTTTTGGGGGGGAGGTCGGTCTCATCGACTGCACGTCACTTAGTATCACATGAAAGTGTAGCATATTTGCTGTAACAGCTCATGGCTATGATGGGGTTAACATTGGGGGGGAAGGGGGTTGGTCTCATCGACTGCACGGCAGTTAGTATTACATGAAAGTGTAGCATATTTGCTGTAACAGCTCATGGCTATGATGAGATGCATATTATACGCATATTATCATGATTATGTATACTTTGTTTTATGCAATATGAGAGCTGTGCAATTTGAAAATAAATTACTACTACAACTATTACTTTTTTCTTCCACAAATGTTCCATGGCCCTCGACCTCCTTTCCGTTATCTTCCCATCAGTCTTTTTTCCCCTACTCTTTCTCTTCCTTCTCCTTCCTTCTATATATCCAAACCAGAGAATAATTCAACAATTCTTAAAACATTCATCATGTTCATTTTATTTTGCAGGTACACATTTCACCATACATTGCGTATCTGGAGAAAGTCTAGAAATTAGTATCATTTCGGAGTCACTGGTTTTAAAAGTCATTAATCCCGGTTCTCTCACATATGTCTATATACACAAGTCTATCTGCACACGCACACACAAACAAATTACACACTTTGTCCATGTTTCAGGGGTGGTGGGGGTGGGTGGAGTCATTTAGTGTGGACTGTGACTGTTGTCGTTCTTGTGGCCCATTTCCGTTGTCTTTGGTGTGGCTTCTTCCCCACCAGGGGTGCCGGGAACGCTGTTAACATTGGTTAAGCCCCCGTCTCTCGGGGTGACCGTGGGTCGTGATGTTTGCGGGCGTTTAATCTGTTTGTAAACCTTGGTTAGGTGGCGTTAGGTAGTGTTCTCTTTGCAGTTTGGACTTCTTTATCCACACCTGCTCAGTTAACTGCTGGTGGCCGTACTCAGGAGAGAGGGTAAAATTGCCATGCCCGTACATTGCACGCTCCACGTCCTTGTGCTGCAATTTCACCTGCTCCTGCAGCATCTGGATTAGTTCTGAGATTGGACGGGCCTTCCATTCAATCATCAGTTTCAGTATGTGGTTGATGCTCTCAGTGTTGTTGTACGATGGCAGATCTGGTCCCCGTTTCTGCCCCGATTTTATCACGGAGGTGGTCGATGACATCGTTCCTCAGATGACGGACACACACGATGTTAGCCGAGTTTGGGAAAGCCTGATGTATTGCCTTGCGCATTGCCTTTTCATCGTCTGTACCTATAACAGGTGGGGAAGGCGAAGATGACAGTTCAACGGACAGGTGGTGAAAGAAATCGCGGTACATGCGATAGTCAAAGTGGCCATGTAGAAACATTTGGCCCAGGAAAATCGGGTGTTCCTCAGTTCCTTTCCTGTAAACTGCCAGGTTTTTGTAGACGCACACGGTCAAATGCATGTTGGTAAGATTGAAGGTCTTATCGACGCCTAACACGGTGCCCGGGACACGGTGGATGCGCCGAGTGGCCCGCTGCAACAAAATCGGATTAGGTCGGAAATCTGTTGCTCTGTATGTAGGCTAAAATTAGGATACATTGGCATACCAAAAAGGCTGAAAAAGACACCCATTCCAGCGGCACGTCCCTAGAATTCATTTGAAATGAATTGAGGATTTGCCCTAAGCAACCCCCCCCCGTCCCCGGGTGAATACTATGATATCCTACGTAGGGCCCAGTGCCTATTAAATGCCACGATTCTAGATGCTTAATGTCAACTGACTGCAAAGAGTCCTGCATGGGCTAGTGATGCTAAAATTCAATCGTCGCCCGCAGGTTAAATATCAGGTTGACCGAGACCTATATACAGCACACAGCAAATGGCTAACTTATAACATTTGGGGCCGTTTCGCTGTTTAGGTGGCCGTTTCGCGAATCGGCGGCCGTTTCGCGAATCGGCGCTGTTTCGGTGTTTAGTCACACCCCTAGCGAACTGACCAAATTCTTATCTTGCGAGTCACGATCTGCACTCTTCACTAAAGACCGATTAGCGATTTGGTGCCCCTGTTAAGTGCCGATTCATGAAACCATATTTCTGTAAAGAGTGACATGAGACTCACCATGGCTGTTAAGTATTGATATACGATTCAGATAGGGGTCTTAAATAATGATCTGTGATTCGTAGTTCTCTGTTAAAACATAAAAATCGAATCGGGCCTATATTTTATACACCTATGTGTACAGTGGTGTACCCCTATCATGGATTCATGCTATCACCTGATCACTGACTGAAAAGTGAAATGACTGAGCACTGCTGTCCTGAGCAGTGCTGAGTGCATGCATGCATGAATGCACAACTTCCAAGTTCAACCAACCCACCAGTCAGTCACCAATTACGAAACTGAACAATATTACCAACCATCAATTATCAGATCATATAACTGAACAAATTGTGGCCTACCGTTCGTCGTAATAGGCGAAAATGCAAGGGAAATTGGGAAAACATATGCCTTTAACAGACAAGCTAAATTTATGTGCCGCTAAATGCTACGTCATGCGCTCCACCTTTCTGCATACCGTACCTCCGCGTATACATGGTTCTCCGCAGACTCTGTCTCCTATATTAAATTAAATTGTGCCCTTTATAAGAAAAAAAAAACCGATAATGTAAGTATGTCAAAATTAATTATGTACTGTTTATTAGCGCATGGGCATATATCTGAAGCTAACGCCAAAACAATGTGCCAGGCAATAAAATATAATATTTGTTCTCATGGTATAATGCATTAAGTATATTAGCTTTGAAGTTCTTTGGAAAATGTACAGATTATCTGATGGTACCTAGTGATTACCTCCACAGCTAGTTGCCACAGAAAAATGAAAAATATTGAATGTTGAAAAAAATATTGAAAAATATTCTATCTGAAACCTGTTGAACAGTAGGACACACTATAGAATATGTTTATAATACAAGCCCATAAACACTGGAATAGGACATCGAAATACAGTTAACTTGAAAATAAAAAGAAAGAAACAAAACTACAGTTGTCACTTGGGGTTAATAGTGCAGGATTTGAGAAACATTTGGAAGAGGCATGTGCATGACGTGTGCTGTACTAATTACCGTGTTGTTAATCGGTCCAGTCCATCCATTTTGCAACCCCATTCCAACAATACTCTAAACAACATCCTAGTACTGATGTAGAAGTAACTAAATCTTTTAAAAATGTATACTTATTCAAGACGATGACGGAGTTGCATCATTCACAAACATAGAGGGTAAAAATATATAACAGTATCCTACTAATGAAAGAGTCTGTACAATTACAAATATGCAATCCATCATGCTTCCTCGCGGCCACCATGTCATGGTATGAAGTTACTGGTTTACCATACTCTTTACTCTTGTTGCTGTAGGGGTCTTAGGACCGAGGCAGTGTACTATGACCTGATTTGGGGGTGACATCATCCATGACATGGATTTTAACAGAGGGGAGGAGGTGTGTCATATCATGCATGGCAGGGGAAAATGATGGCATGAGTTAAAGGTTGATGAAGCAAAGTGCTGTAGGAGCCATTTCTTCAGCAGCGTTGTTGGTGGGAGCACGCTTAAATGGCAGGTCAGATGGATCCTGTGTTCATTGCACATTGATCTGGTGGTGGGCAATTAATTATCCTTCATTGAGTCTGCATCTTGCAATAGGTGTACAGTGGCGCCCTATGCTGGGGTAAACCTGGAGGTAACATCCCAAGGTCCAGCATGGCCTTGCCCATCGTGGTTTTTGAAAATGTGGCCTAAATGTCCATTGCATCGCAGTCTAAATGTTCTGTATTCTCGTGAATGCCCTGATTCTGCTGTCTTCAGTACACAATACCCAATTATGGTTTTCTTTGAAAGTGGTCGAAATAATTATAACGGTGGTCTTTACCAAAATTATGCACAAAATCCTAGACTCCCGGTGCCTAGACACTGCTGTGTTCTAGTTCTAGTCCATAATGCACAGGCCTCCTGAGGGAGGGGGCTAAATAGCCATGCCCCCTGCTAGCTGACTCTTGAATGTGTCAAGTGAGTCAGCCTCTGCCAGTCTGGCAGGTAAACTTTTCCACTCCGGGATGGTATGAGTGGAGAAAGATTGACACAGTTCTTCAGTCCTGGTGTGATGATGGAATAGTTTCAATGAATGCGAAGCCCTGGTGCAGGAGAAAGAAACTTGCTGCCTCCTTTCTTCTGGTGTTATCCCTACATTGCCATGGAGGATTTTACACATCATGCTAAGCCTGGTGGAGCTCCTGCAGTCAGACATCATCTCGAGTCCCAGTGCACCCAGCATCTCCATCACACTTCAGGTTGTTGCGTATTCCTGGTTGATCCGGCAGGCAGCTTTGTGTTGTATACATTCCAGAGTGTCCCTGTCCTACACAAGATATGGATCCTAGGCAACTGGGGTGTATTCAACCAGCGACCTTACAAGTGTGATGAAGGATCAGAAGTCTGTTTTAATGGTCTTGAGGAGCTTTTAAGGTTCCTCCTGAGGAAACTCAAACGCGAGTTTGTTTTCTTAGCACAGGTCTAATGTGCTCCTTTTAGCTCATGGTCCCGGTTATAGTGAACCAAGTAGGTGCATGTGTTAGCTTCACCCAACACACAGTATCGTCCAGCTGAGAGGACTTGCTGATAGATATACTGCAGGAGGTTGTCACAATACTGCGCTTCTTTGCATTGAAATGCATGCCCCATGGGATGCTCCATTCCTATCGGGCCCTCGAATCTGTCTGGAGCTGTTCTTGGTTTTGCGGACTGTATATCTCCCTATATATCAAGCAGTCATCGGCAAATAGGTGGCATTTAGTGGCTGGGTCCAGAACTAGTGGAAGGTCGTTAATGAACAGGAGAAACCGTAGGGGCCCCAAGACTGTTCCTTGTGGGACACCAGAAGACGCTCCGGGGGAACTACCTTCGACAATGACTCGCTGCGCATGACCAGAGAGTAACACATTTATCTGTGGTGGCTCAGTTTGCCCTACAACCAGTTATGTAGTACCTTGTTGAAGGCGTTACTGAAGTCCAGAATACCCATGCCGATCTGTGTGCGTTGTCCCTGATGGTACTCATGAAATGTAATCAGCAGCTGGGTCTCACAGGAAAACGATATTCATATCATATCATATCATATTTATGTCATATTATCATATTATATAAAGGTTATAAAGGTTAGATGTTATGGGACAGCGAGGATCAATTTCCAGGACTAGCCTTTCATAAAACTTGCTTAGCCCCAATGAGGCTGTGATAGCACATAGTACAGGAGTTTTCAGGGACACGCTCAAGGTGGGGCTGGGCCCTAGGCGAGTTGGGCTAGGCAGCCATAAAAAGAAATCCCGGTATCTCCTCCAGGTTTACCCGGGATAGGTACCCAGAAGTACGCAACCGTATGTCGCCTTATGCCAAAAACGGGAAACGGTAGCCCCCCGACATTAGTTTTCATGCATCAAAAGGTTTGAGCATCGAAATCTCGGTGCTAGCGGTATGTTGCCTTGATATTTCCGCCGGATATCCGGTTGACATTTTCCTGGGCACTTGCGGCTTCCCCGGCTTTGTTTGATAAAGATTATTTAAAATATTCTACACAATCAACCTCTTATACACACACCTATCCCGCTTAGCAATCCCGATACCATGGATGATACGACGGACGCAGTCTTGTTAGGGGAAGAGGTCGAAAATCTTCCAACTGATGTCGATGCCGCTGGGGCTGCTGCTGCAGTGGAGAAAATGGAAGTTTCCGGTGATAAGGTCGAGAAGGAAGAAGGCGACTCGGATGATAGTGATGATCCCTCTGAGCCGCAAAAAGCCGGGCTCGAATCTTTGCCAGAAGAACAGAGACTGGCAATCAAGAAGGCACACGATCAGAGGAAAAGGCAAGCAAAGAGAGAACGACAGAAAGAATTGAAAGAACTGCTTGAACGATTGGAACATGTCAGGGGAATACCAAATGTGAAAAAGATGAGAATGGAGACAAGTGGCACCAGGGTTCCTTTCAGTTGTGTCGTACATCCAATTGAAATGGAAGACATGAATCATCCGAAAGTTGTGGAAGCCCTTGCATGTAGCAAAGTATTTGGCGTTCGGTACTTCCGCCTGGAAAAGGGAAAACTGGAGGGCAAAGATCTTGTAGGTTACTTACAGATTGGCTTCAAGAAAGAGGAGGAACTGACACAAATGATGTCAGAATTGAAGGAAGCCAAAAGTGACTGGAAGGTTGAGAAAATAGGTGGACCGCACGGGAATATGATAGAATTTCTGGCTAAGTGGAATCAAAGTTTGAGGGAAGCCGAGGGTCCCGAGGTAGCTCGCGATAAGATTGATTCCACTGTTTACATACACGAGTTACCAAAGAATATTACAGTAGATGACCTCAAGGAAATGTTTTCAACAGCATTTGATATCAGAATAGAGGAAGGCTTGTATGGCACCAAGAGGCATGCGTGGGTCATGTATCCGAATCACTGGTCCTCACGTAGAGCCCTACTCCATTTTAATGAAGAACAGAAGACATCTGAAAAGAAACTTAACTGCCTGGTGTTTCGTTATGAAGAATTTGCCAAGTTCAGCAAAGACCCAGACTACCAGCCTCTGGTTAGTAAAGGCACAACAGGACAGAAAGGTCAAAGAACATCAGGTCCTGGTCAGTTCAAAAGCAGAAAGCCTGACATGTTAAATACACTAAAAGAACGCCAAGAAAAGAGGAGACTTGGTGGTCCAGGTCCTGGCTTCGGCATGACACGTAGTCCACGACCGCTAATTCCACCGAGGGGTCGAGCAGCACCAACGCCGTTGCTTGGACCAAGGTCAACTGTTCGTCCACTATGGCAAAGTCGCCCATCTGCTTTAGGACAAACTTTTGGGGGCCGGGGAATGGCAAGAGCTAGTCTTGGCCATGTGCCAGGAGGTAATATTGGTCGAGGGGGAATGCCAAGAGCTAGTCTTGGCCATGTGCCAGGAGGTAATACTGGTCGAGGGGGTCAGTGGTCTAGTGGAGCATCTTCTAATGTTGCCAGGGCAGACGTTCGGTCTGTTTTGGAAAATCCAAATGCAGTAAAGCTTCTGATGGGACTGAAGAATGCCTTGGAAAGTGAACCTGATTCCTATGGACAAAGCTACGAGGAAGACTTTGGTAGTTACAACGAAGATTATAGCAGCTATGACTACGAGGAAGGTTCGACTGGGTACAGAAATGATTTTACCGGTCTTGCTGGTAGAAGTGGCTTTCGGGGAGCATGGGGAGGGAGGGGTGTCACTAGCACAAGAGGCCGTGGGGGTTACCCAGCCAGACAAAGCTTTTCACAAGAAGGCAATGGGTGGTTTTAGACTCACAGAAACAAGAAACGACCAACTATTATGACTGTGGTCATATATCGAGTTTCAGATGAATACCCATTCTAAAACTATAATACTTGTGCTTCAAAAATATTAATCAAGCATGCTACATGTATTTGATATGGGTTTTTCGTGTAGGACTCCAACGAAGCCAAATTGGTCATTACTGTATCTGCTGTAGTACTAGTACTTAAGATTTAAAGGAGTTTGGACAGTATAATTATGATTGTTGCCAATTGTCGGTACTGTGGCCTTTAAATTTATGATTAAAATTGTTCTTAATTGCATTAGCAAGTATATGAATGCTTTTAGTACTATCAAGTTTGGATTTTATGGCAAAGGTCTGTACTAGTAAGTGATAGTATGGGTCACTAATTTTTTTGCTGCATGTTTTGATTGAAAATCTGCATTGGTGTTCACTTTATAAGGACAGTGTAAACCATGCAGGACCCTGTATGGTCGCGCACAGTACAGTATGTTGCTGAATTTCTGCTACCTCTAGTGGCAGATCGCTGAAGGGAAAACCTCGATATAGCAACCTTTATCTTGTATCAGTGTTTTTCTTGGTATTGTCATAATAAGGTTTTAGTGCTACATTAATATGATGAAGCGTGGTCTGAATTCTTGGAAACTTATATGAAGTGCCGAGAAGTTTCAGACGGGGCATTTGTACATGCATGACCCCCCCAAAAAATTGCTATCAGTTCACCATAATATTAGTAGGTATTGAGTACTTTTAGTCATTTCCAAGAACAATCTGTATTATGGGATAAAATTGGTTCTACTACATTATATATGTGGAAACGAAGCAGCTACATGAGCTAGTATACAAAAACTAGTACTAAGTAACCACTAAATCTTGGCTGCAGGTACAAAAATGGTCCATACCCTAGAGTTGTTATGTAAAATAATTTGGGCATTCTTGACCATGTTGACGAATCACCAATCATCATTATCTTTGTGTAGAACTGTATCTGTAGAACTAAGATTGCTGTAATGACTTTGCTCAGAGTTAGATGCAATCTTGCTGCATATATTGCACATGAAAAGATGCTTGTGCACAGTCTATATCAAAAAGTGCACAACAATTGAACATTAAACATGTTGATAAAAATATTGTTAATACATGTGTATGTTAGGTGTACATGGTGTAAGGAGATAACAAAATATGTTGACACCTGAATAATGCTGATGCTGTCTCTACTTTAGTTGGTGGAACAGCAGAGATTATTGTTCATTGAATCCCAGCTTAAAATATGCAAAAGTGTCTAGGACTCTGGGTAGAAGCATTAGCAAGTTCTAGTGCTGTAAACATGGTAAACTAAATCGTGAAAGTTTATAGCTAGTTGGCTGGTTCATACAAGGATCCAGAGATGGTGAAATACTAGTTATAGTTGACCATTACATAACGTACGTCGTTGTCCGTTTGCCTTAATCATCTTAATGCTGTGTTGTGGACTTTATACAGATAGTCCTCTTGGTCCTTGGAAGTGACTAGATGCATGGTGATTTACTTAAAATTTAAACGCAGTATTTGTAGCAGATATGATAGAGGAATATTATAGCAGAGATCTAGTGAAACCCATGGACACGGGCAGTATATGTTGCATTGTGTTCATTTTACAGTCTTACTAGTAATGTGCTCCTCGGTTGAGTAAACACTACTGTAATTTTGTTGTCTGCATATATATTGCACACAAAAGACCCATGACTGTGCCCGGCTGTATATATTGATGGGCACATCATTCTGTTTACTATAGTAACAGCCATAATACATTTTGTGATAAGGTAATTGCTTAGTGCTAACATAAAAACATCATGGACATGGATAAGTGTGAAGACATTTTATTGAAGCGGTTTCCACTCACTCAGTGGAACAAGCTGTTTATTGCACCTTGGGAGCTTTAGTGTATGTGTAAATGTGTTTTACTGTTAACTAGAAACTGTAGTGCTGTAATGATCATTATAATCTTGTTTGCAAATTAGTATTACGCTTAGATATGTACAATATTGACATCTGATAATCAGTCGTGTATATATAACGTCATGTGAATAAGTGTGCAACCCCCAAAGGGTTCACTTCACTTGTATACCGGTTGTTATGACCCTAACAATGCTAATGCATAGGCTTTCGTTGACCTTGCAACCTTATACTTGGTTCTGCAATAACCAGCAAGTTGGCTCATACTAGCATACTTTGTTGGTCCAGAAAAGGTCTGTAATTAAGCTCTGATTATACCAGAAATATTTCAGTCTGATGGACACATGTATTGTGTTCAGGGTACATTGTGTATACAGGCTGCATGATTAATAAAATCCTTTTGAAAAGATGACAGGGCTGCATATGGCATTTGTCTTCAAGTTATGTACTGCATCAGCAGTTAAAAAGTAAAGCTCTGATCCTTAAAACCCGAGACCTTCAAAAATGTTTAAAGGAACCGACTTGGCATGGTTGGGTCTTTTGACACAGTCCCCAGTTATCCAGTATGGCAGTGTACAGTCTCCAAGCTCTGATTGTTCTTATAAAGGAAGATTGCAGAGCAGGGGAGTCACTGAAATCCTTCATTACCCAGTACCACCCTCCACAGTGTTTATACTTACACAATCTGTATACATGTTAAGTTCTGGGGTGGGCTGGATAGAACTATTTACAATGTATATATTTGGCATGATCACAATGATAGGTACATAAGGCATGGAAGGTATCTCTCAGTTTGCACCGATCCAAATTTCATATTCCTGTACTTAAAATAGTTTGGAGTCGACCGTCAAGCAGGGGCCATCAAAATTGAATCATGTATCAAACTAGTCTAGGTACAATTTGATGCTGTTAAAATTATGAATACATGCTCGACACAAATATTAATTGAAGTGAAAGACTACCGGTAATTACATTTCAACTAAACTTTATTGATTTAGGTCTTTGGGAGAGAACCATATAGAGCTGCGGTTGTGTCATGAAAGACACCTTGGAATTATTTGAAAAGGGCACATGCAGGTGAATCACTCCAGTTATGACTTTCTATACCTATCTGCTATAAGATCTAAAGAGGTATATACCCACTTGGAAAATGTTGAATCACGGCGGCCTGCACCGTAACCATGGTAACAAGATTCCTTCACCTCAAAGCAAATGGCGCCAGCAATCATGGTCATCGGAAGGGAAAATTATAAATTATTTGCCCCAGTATTGCACAAGAGTAGAAACTTCCTGTCTGGAAGTCCTTGCTGCGTTGTGGCCCCATTGCTGTTCCCATCTATTTATACTGCCAGCTAGGGTGCTATGCATAGCAACTGAACATGCTTGGGTCGATGCTTGATTGCATGGACATGGGCTGTATGGTGCTTAAGCACGGAGAGGATAGAAGCACTTTAATTTGTCAAGGAGCAGAAGAACTTCGATTTACCATTAACCATGTTAACAAAGATATCATGAACATATGTGTTAAAGAAAGGACATTTTGATAAAGTGCTGTAATGCACATGATGCAAGCATCCAGGTTTCTGTTATGATCTGCTAGCTGGTTATTTGAGATTGCACCTTTCAGTTAATTCCCAACGCAACACCATGTGAATTCACAGTGATCTAACTCTAATCAGCTTCTTTTTACCAGACTGGGAAAGTTGGTTGATGCACCATTGAATATCCTGTAACTTCTTCAGTTAAATATGTATATAATTAACTTTTAGAGAGGTGTTCTTTGGTGAGAGCTCATAAGCACTAAAGACTGATAGGTTGCTTTACAATCAGGATAATGTTGCGCTCGAGACTGGCTGCCGGTTGGACTTAAGCATCAGACTGGTCCAGGACATGCGCACAAACACCTTCAAATGGGACCTTGCCTATTCACAGACCAAGCCACTGAGCTTGGTAAACCTTGCTTAACGCCATTGTTAACGCTACGGGAGAAAAAGTGTCAAAGTGACGTTTTGAAACCCTACTCATTCTCATTCACTCAAATATGATCTGGTCTATTTTCCAATATGTTGCTGCAGTTATGCATTGATAGTCCTGATCCTGGATGAGCCCAAGTGACCGTGTCGACAGTAGCCATATATATTGAAGGACCAATCAAATAAATTTGACCATGGACAACCTTAAATTCTCAAGGGTGAATTGAAACATTGACTAATACTGGCTGCATGATTCCACACTAATTAAATAAATTTTAATTTTGAAGAGAACATTCAACTCCTTCATCAAGAAACATTTTATTGATCCACTGAGATGAAGCATACCACTACATGCACTGTGCATGGTTGTTGATCTTCAATGACTTGCTGTGGGAAAAACTTTTTAGCTTGTAACATTCGGAACATGCTGAATCAAGTGCATACACATGACTGATCTAAATTTTTCTAAGTACATAATTTACCCTTGAACCTTTTGTGCCCTGAAGTGTAAAGGTGTTGGTAACATGTACATCGTGGGTGGGAAGCCTAACAGACAGTCAAGTTCAAGTTTCAGAAATCGCACAATTTTACACATGGATATGAAGGCATACATCTGCATAGGTACTGCAAGGGCAACAATGTTGTAATTACAATTCTTAAGGCAGTGACGACCATATATACCACAATAATAATGCAACTTAAACTACTGGAAATTTCTGAACACTTGCCCTAATACTTATACCGGCACAGTGTATTAGTATTTGGTAGCCCATCAGACATGTCAGAGTAAACCTAAATACTGGTAAATGCAGTACATGTACTACCTTTTCCCAACCATCGTTGGGTGTTTCAGTGGGCTAGCACTATAAAGACTGGCTGTGGGTCGAAATCGCACAAGACCAGTCAGTACATACACACACGTCAACACCTACATACACGATCTTGTTCTAAGATCAAGCCCCTGAGCTTGGTAAACCTTGTTCCAGTCACGATGAGACTGAACATTGTCAACTGCGACTTAAAACGCTGATCACTCACTCCAACCATGATTGAGCTTATCTCCCACAACTTGAGAATGCCAAAACCATAAACAACTTGTACAAGGTAAAACACTTCTAGCTACACTGGACTACCGTATTTCAGAAAAATATTCTCTTGCCATTGTTTGATATGTAGTTATATTCATGATCTCCGTATGTCTAACATGTACTAGTATACATGCCTGTGATTAATATGTAGTACCATGATTACCGATTGGACAAAAAGTATGTATAATATATATACTTTTTGTTAAAAAGTAAATTTAACCTTAGCTTTGTTAGCTGCACAGCATGCAATGCAAACTATAATGCCAGATCTGGTGAGGAAACATGTCAAGTACCAGAAATCTATCGGCTATGAAGGTTTACTGTCTGTTTTGCTCTCTCCATACAGCAGATCATGTAACTGATGCAAGCCGGTGGACAGTTCCTGTGGTATCACAGTGTCCTGTAGCGCTGTGTCAGTAATCACCTTGCTCACAGCAGAGTGCAGTTTGTCATAGGCCTGGCACACCTTAGCAGAATGTTTGAGGGATGGGGTGTCATGTTTACACGTAGCCGGGGTCTTGGTCTCGCATGCCTCGTTGCCATGGCAACGATGTCCTGTGGAAGACGTTTGGTCACAATGACACGTGTGGTCACCACAGGATTGTGACCCTCCAGCTGTGTCTTCTTCACTGCAGGTTGCAACTGCCGAAGCTTGACCGGATGTTTCGCCTGCCGCCTTTTCGTGTGTTGCAGCAGCAGTGCGGTCATCCGTCACGGGTGTATCCGCCACAACCTTGGGAGTATGTAAACACTCCTGCAACTGACCGATGCTGGCCAGGGCTGACTCCACAGCAGACCTCGCACTCGATGGGCTCACGTCTGGTGAAGCTGCATAGTGTCCTTGTATACCACTGGAAATACGACAAATTGTGGCATCAGACTTAATGTATAAATTTAAAATAAAGTTACACAGACATTGAATTTCACTTAACAGACAGCTTTATTGTACAGGCAGGAATGTACATATTGTTTGAGATCCCTCCAGCACAGTACCTACATACAGCTATACTGGCAGATGTACATGTATACTATGCACTCTGTATGCTTGAAAATGTTATATTCACAAATACAGTATCCGCTGAATGCAGTACATGTGTAATCATATTGACATAAACACAGTATTCATCGTATGCCATACTTGAAATATTCACAAACATATATGTTCATTGTACATGATGTATGTCGTACATCACAGTGTTTTCCATTATTAATCTATAATTTTACATTCACCACTGAAGCAAACATTAACACCAAGTTGTTTTGTGTTAGCTATTTACATGTACCTCAACAATCCCTGTAAGACTCCCAGAAGGAAATCTGTTTCAAAGCAATCCCGGAAGCCGCAGTTAAAACCTTCTTGTAGGGAGGACTCGTGTCCCTGCGTCGCACCTTCACGGAACCCATCCTGCAACAGATTGGAACCGGCAAGTATAAAATGATAAAGTACACTATGAAAATGCAGTAATAAAAAATCCCGCACCAAAGAAGCAGCCAAAATATGGCTGCAAACTGGATTACTTTGAGCTGCAAAGTGGAGTTCATTGGAAAGGTGACTGCATTATGGCTGTAAACGGGATTCCTTAGTATCATTTGGAACAGTAAGGCTGCTGTTGAGGATGCATTGTGGCTGCAAAGAGGATTCCACAAAGATTATGTTAATGGTAGCATTCATTTTGGCTGCATTTAGGATGCTTTCTTCCAGGGAGGTTTGACCAGACTAGG
>JAAUYG010101328.1_pt1 | contig 16072 bp, 16 predicted proteins | sample 7278091 | NCBI WGS metagenome assembly JAAUYG01 (sample SAMN14350201, study PRJNA611818) | marine sediment metagenome | isolation source: surface marine sediment (0.6m) | place: French Polynesia: Moorea | collected 2018-08 | reverse complement strand
TGGGGAAACCAAACACTTCAATTATCTGGAAAACGAGAGACCGTAGAGTGAAACAGAGTGAAATTTGGGCCTCGTGGGTGAGTATTCAGTGTACACAGGGTACTTTTGACACTTCAGTGATGGTCATTCTGTGTATTTCTGATTTTCAAAAAACTTGTGTCTCGACAACGGCAGGTTTTAGAGTAAAAGATATATCTAGATCTCTGTGTTATCCAGTTTATGTGGTCATTGTCTTCCGTCTTGTCATGCAGAGCGCCAAGCCCCTGGGCTTCTTGTGAGTAACTTTCATGGACGAATACCGTATGTTAGATATAACTACACTGTAATGTGCGCAAACATGTATCAATTACCTGTCAAGGAAGTGAAATTAGTTATAACTTGTCACCTCCCCCCCCCCCCCCAATCACATAGTTCAGGTTGGAACAACCTATAATTCCGGGAGTAACATGTATAGCCGTGTCATGTTACTTTCATGTTGCTTTCAGCTTTCTGTGAGACAGATGGCTATTTATGCCAGCATAATTCTACCTGTGTGGATCTACCTACACGCTCCCGGTGTTTATGTCTTCCTGGTTATACCGGCCGATACTGTGAGAACGGTTAGTATATACCCGGGGTATCATACATATTGATATGTGCCTTGTACAATGGAAACCTGGTAATTAGGCACAGCCTGCGAATCAAGGAGAGTCATATCGTGTTGGAATAGTCACAAACATTAAGTTACAAGGCCTTGCTCTAATCTAGAGGAACTTCACAATTGGTACTGGTGCTAGGGATAATTAGCGTCTCCGTACATATAATAACCATCAATGATAACGCATCATTAGACATTAGTATAGCGTTATGGCTGATGCGTTTTCATTAATGATCAGTATATATAGTAGTAGAGTGGACCGCAATTTTACCGGAAAGGTACATGTAGATCACAATCGTAAAAGTAAGATGTATGAATTGTGTACAATTTTAGGGAATGTGCCCTGTTTTGTTTTCTTTTTCGAGGAGAAGACGAGCATCACTTATTATAAACTTCTATTTATTCACATCCGTCTTTTTGTACGAAAAATAAAAGAGAGTAGTCATTTCTCGATGTAGTACGTAGTGCCTCGATGCTTTAATATAAGTAGCGAGAATATGAAGTCACTTAATGTACCTCGATTCGGGAAATACCCCGATCTCCACTGCCCTGTACGTTTTTTTTTTCAATTCAATTCATTCCAATTTATTGCCAACTCACAGCATGAAATAACATGTATGTTGCCCCACTAAGCTAGACTAGACATCTATATACAATGAATCAACATATGGTATGGTTCATAGATAGAGATCACGATTTTATATGTAAAAACATCAGGAGGCTATAACATGATCCTGCAGCCGATCCTTTACGGTACCAGGGTTATCGTGTGCGAAGTTTGTGCTATGTTTGCATAAGCTGAAACAGTTGGGTATGTAGCTACCAATGGTGAGATAAGTTCTTCTTTGATCATTAGGAAAACAGGCTTGTGATGTTAGGAGTGTGATCTATGTCGCTGTTTACGATACCCAGTAACTTTATACGTTCTACTGCAAATTTATCACAGTGAAAGAGGAAGTGTTCCTCATCCTCTACTTCCCCACTGGAACATTGTCCACAAAGTCTAGCTGCCTGGCTAGCTACAAATTCTAGCTGTACTGAGTGGGGTCTGTGATATCGCCCCATTTCTAGCTCATGACTAAGGCAGGATACTCTAAGTGATGCTATGCTTTTGACTAACTGAGGTGGTAGGTTGACTTTTAGATAGTTTTCTAATTTGTGTTTGTGCTTTCATTTTTGCATAGGTCCTTAGCTTAGTCCCCTTTTCTTGGTTTCACCCATGTCCTTTATAGTTTTGTTTTCTCCATATTGCCCTTCGAGTATGTGAGAGAGCTGTTGTTGGTTAATGTGAATATTATGATCAATTGTGATCTCGCACCACTATGCTAGCGTTCGAATGACAGTTGCCAGTGAGCATGGTTTTGAAAAATCGCATGACATATGCTTTCTTATTGATGCTTCATAGTAGCATATGGCCAAACTTTGCTCCTTTCAGGGGTATAATGCTTCGACACTAAGTAGCTAAAATATAAAAAGTTTAAACACAGGGTGGAATTTAATAGTAACATGTTGGCCAATCGGGTAATGGAAAATTGTAACTATCTTGAAAATGACTGCAGATTGAAGCAAACGAAAGTTTGTTGTGTTGTCGTGGTTGTGGTTTTGTGTTTGTGGTCAAGCAGTGCACTTTTGTGAAAATTTGTCTATAAGCCGAAAACCCTGACCACAGAGTAGAAAAGTGTGAAAAGCGTGAAAGGGATTTAAAATATGAACTGAATGTGGGTGCATACTAGAATATATGCGAGATACCCCTCATCTTATAATGTTATAGCTCATTTTGGTGTCACTGGGCGCCCTTATCTCGAAATTGGACTTTAGCTGCAAAATGTCTAGTCATAAAGGAACCGGGGATATTGATATATGATAATTATATCGGTATGCAGCACATTTGACCTTGCAATATTCCAGGTTATTTCGTAGGTGTCTCAAAATGAGCTTGCAACTAGAAAAAAAGGGCAGATCGGTAAGCTAAACGGATGGAACCTTGTAGGGATCAGTGCCGTCTTGGCGTCGTTCAAAAGTGCTCTTAAGGGAATTGTGTTTACTCTAGTGAAGAATAGTGCCAAGGTCCTGGTCCTCTTTGTTGCAGCAAGTTATCTCGAACATGACGTTTTAGGCTTGCAGACATCTTGGCCTGTTATATATTTGCAGATATAAACGAGTGTGCCTCCTCTCCCTGTGGACCAAATGGAGATTGCAGTGACCTACTGAATGACTATTCCTGTCAGTGTTTTCCCGGATTCAACGGATCACACTGTGAAATAAGTTGGTGAAAATACTAACATATACATATGCATGTATACATTAATTGTGCCAATGGAATAGAATTTGGTAATATTGATTATGTGGAAAACCTGTTGTAAAGATAGCTTGTTGTACGCATCAGGGTAACCCGCGCAATTCTTTCGCTTGAAAGGAATGCTTAAATTGATTGCTGAATTAATTTTTCTAACGTAATAACTTCTAGAAACACAAAGGCGTTCCTGCCATTGCAAATGTGGTGTAATCACTGAAATGTGTTCTGATCGGTACAATCTTTTTTGTTTCGGAGAAGACCTATTTGATGTTAATTGCCTGCTTTCATTTACTTTCAAATTATGTGCTGCGATACAATTTCAGCGTAGGAACCGGACAGACCCAGTCACACATTTTAATACGCCAGGGAATGCGATGTCAGTTCCCTTTGACTTAGAGTTACGAGTTCTGGAATTATTTTGAAACAAGTTAGAGAAATTAACTAATTAAACCTTTCTGGCTGTAGCTTGTGGTATTAAAAAATAAGAAGATAAGCAAAGGGAAGTAACGAATCGTAGCCTTGTTTTATGTTTTGTTTGGCAATATCCTTTTGCACACACATTTTGATTTTTTTTGTAGATATCGACGAATGTGAGTCGGAACCATGCCTGGCTGGCGGTACATGTGACGATCTTATAAACGCTTTTCATTGCACTTGTCCAAGAGGCAGAGATGGAACCCGCTGTGAATCAGGTACGGTTGTCTCAGTTTGTACTGATTGCATTGATATTGTATTATTATTATATTAGTATCGGTAGCAGAAGCAGCAGCCACCACCGTGGCAGCAGGTACTACTACTGCTGCTGTTGCTGCTGTTGCTGCTGCTACTACTGCTGCTGCTACTACTACTACTACTACTACTACTACTACTACTACTACTACTACTACTACTACTACTACTACTACTACTTTTTCACTGGTAATTTGTTGTAAATATATTAAGACTAATGCCATAAAGGTACTACACACTATCAAACTAAAATATTACAGGCGTACATGTAGTACCTTTAAGGTATTAGCATCAATATATTCACAGAAATTACTAGCGAAGTAGTGATAGCAGGTAGCAGCAGCAGCAACAGTAGTAGTAGTAGTAGTAGTAGTAGTAGTAGTAGTAGTAGTAGTAGTAGTAGTAGTAGTAGTAGTAGTAGTAGTAGTAGTAGTAGTAGTATAGATAATACCAACTGGCTAACCATTGGCTACATGATTTGTGCAAACTTTTGTCTGGGAGACTTGGTGTCCATGCTAAAAAATACATGACTTGTGGAGTGAACAAGGTGTTGCGAATTCACAGAGGACGAATACATTCTGTATTTCTCGGCTGTAATTCTACTCCGGAATATGTCTACTCTGCAACAGGTCTGCCGAAATCGCGTCTACTCCTAAGAATAATAGGCCCTAAGCTTATATCATGTATATATGTATGTGCATTGCAGTTGTGGATGGAATGTAACTATAACACTTTTTTTAGTGTCAGTATTGTGTGCTCGGAACGTTATTGCAACCTTATACGTTCGATTAACGTTGATATAACGCTTCAATATTTGTATACTAAATCTTTTAAAAGACAGCTGTTCAAAAGCTGTTAAAAACAGCAATGCAAAAGTGTTACTACGTTTCAGCTTTCTAGACTTACTAGAATTACAGATGATATAGGAAATATACTTGTAACAAATCAAGCTAAATCAACTTCATGAACCTGCATTCAATGCACTGGGAAATAAGTGACCGTCTTACATGAAAGCTTCCCTGGCGGCCATACTGATATATGATGAAGTAATGTCGAAGTTCTTTCACCAGTGGAGATACGGCTTTGTCAAAACATACCTAGATACGAAACAAGAACAATCATTAGACAGAAAGAACAAAAGAAAAAAATACGACCTATCCCACGTGCTTTCAAATTCACTTCATATTTAATAGCAGTTGCTGAAAGTTTCTTTGGAATAAAGAGCGTTGGATAGTTTGTCCTGCCGAGGCTTTCTTATATGTTTAAGGCCCTTCACGTAAAATGTTTAAGGCCCTTCAGGTAAAATCAATGAATAATATCTTTCTTGTTTTGGTACATTTTCAGGTTTAACTTTAGCGAAAAATAGGTGTGATGTTCGGCTGATATCAAACAGGTTACTTCCTCCAAAGTCCGGATGCCTTCGCAGCTTGCCTGAAGTTATTTTCTGTGACGGTGATGATGTGCTGTTTTCTCCTGACAAGCTCAAAATATGCGTCTTAATTAATATGTATCACAGAAATAAAACACACCTGAACCAGCAGCAGAAACATGAGGTATAAATGGAGCGTGATCAGGTGACCGGGCACGTGACCCGCCTCGTGACCGTTACCGGCGATGGAAAGGTTGTCGGAGGTGACGTGGAGGAAGAGAGCGGTAGACATGGCGTACATGATGCATTCGGTGGTGTAACTTAGTGTGAAGAAGAGTATGGACCAGAAACCTCTGTCAATGGGCTCGGTGTACGTTGAGCTGAGGATCTGGTGAATGGTGCTGATAATGCCCCAAAGGGACACGACGAACATACCCAGGAAGAAACACAACTGGTCTGGAAAGAAGCAGGAAGGTTATTATAAAGCAACAATGAAACAACGTACTATGTTGTGTTTTGTGGTGTGTGAGTAAAAAGCAAAAAGACAAAGGAAGCCTAAAATGTGTTTGAATCTGTAATGCTAGGGTTTTAATTAAATTTACCAAGTTCACGGGGGTGCATTCGCTTAAGAAGCTGTGTAAGTAAAGTAACCGTTGCGTTTCGATAGTAACAGTAGAATATCACCCCGAGAAGTAAGAACACCAATATCATTTCCTTCCCCCACCCAGCTGCCTAAATCAAATGGCATAAAACACACTTAGCTAGATGTATACTTGTACTGGTACTTACACTTGCAATCTTTTGTCAAGGAAAAAAACCGTCAATATCTTAAAAGCTAGTGTCAGAAAGAAATCAAGAGAGCTACTGCAATAAGGAAATTTCATCCACATTGGGGAATGCAGCCGGAAGGGTATGTCTAGAATGAACGAATTTAATAAAATATATGTCGCTTATAAACATATTTAAACGTCGCCAAACATCGGTAACATGTCCTCACACAGTGCATTCATCTTGACTGGATTTTGTTTTCTCTGAACTAGTTTTGATGACCATGAAATGACCCAAGTTCATCATTAGTCCAGGATTACTACATGTATATAGACATATAGAACTCGCGCGCGGGGGGGGGGGGGGGGGGGGGAAATGGAAAGTATTTATTGTTTAGTTTTGGTGCGTGTAGTCAATTAATATCAAAACGGCCAGGTAAAATTCAACCACTGTTCGTAAATTTCTGCACTTTAGTCTAATGTGCCTAATGGTCAAGCGGAGGGCGAAGGCCCCTGGGCCGCTTGCCTAATTATTACTGTAACATATGTTACATCAAAGTTCATCATGCTAATTAATTAGAATGTTCAATGGAGTTCTTAAATCTACGAATGGATCCCTGTATCAATAGGCGAGCAGTCCCGGCTCTCACTATCTGCGGCAGCTGGAGATGTTTGCCCTGTTTTGTCAAGCTACAGCGGCAAATGTGAATACAATGAATTTGACGATATCGACGGAATGTCGATTTTAACCTACTAAGTCTTCCATGAATGCGCCTAGCCCCATCGACCAAAGCGGAGCACCAATACGGCACCCGAACACATGCTAAAAAGAATCCCCAGTAAAACAGTAATATATAGAAAATAATAATAGCCATGGCTGCAACCTTATGCAGCGGAGGTTTAGCACATGTACGTACACTTAGTGTGTAGATGTAACGAAAGATTTATGACATTTTGGGGTGTTCTTAAGTCATTGGGTATAACAGGCCTTGTATAAATCGCACGCTTATATTCCGGCACTACGTGGCGGTTGTGTAAACCGTTTGTTGGTTAATTTAAGGAAATGGTCTTAATAAAGTACTCTCACTGTTGTCAAGTTGTCTCATTTCCACTGTGGTTCTAAGGGACTCGAAACATTAAATACCCCGACGATTTTATCCCGACGCTTGTCATGAGTGCTTACTCGTCAACGTGATCCTGGTGAAATTCTTCTCCTTCCTCTTCGACGGATCCGTGTGCTCCAGAGCTGCCAGAGAGCAATAACAACGAGCAACACAGCACGACCTGGATCACGGCAACTCCAAAGACTACCGTCTGGGACATAGTAGCTGAAATGGCAGGGTTCTCCAGATGTCAGCCCCCTGTACTAAAGTTCTTGGGCCTATTTCTAGTAAAAATCTAGTGTTCAAAAGTTAACAAGACTGACAGTATATTTCTAGACTTTTTTATTTTAATAATCCATATCTAGGCTTGAGGCTTTCCTGGAAACTGTTGCAGAAAATGGGACCTAAGCAGTTATGCACTACCTGTAAGAAACATTTTCCTTTTGATTTTAGGCTATAGAACGCGCAATAAAATCGACAAAATAGATAAATCCATATAAGAACATATATTTTGGATTATCTCTTATCAGTGCACTGGCAAAGACAGGGCAAAGCACCGCAGTACAGAATCATACGTTGGAACATGACCATGGTGTTCCACCGGTCTAGGCGGGCAGTAGCCTCAGAATTAACTACCTATTTGAGTCTGCAACAGGAACCAACTAGTTATGTAGCATTTGTACGTTGTAACAGAATCCCCCAGCCCCAGCTTTTTGGGTTTAAAATCAAGCATATTAAACATTTGAACTTCGTTTATTTCCATCCAGATGTGTGCGCTCTGTGCTGGCGTTCTCGAAGTCACCAATCTGAGCAATTTGATTGGCTAAGAATCCGGCGTAAATAAAAACGTAGACTTAAGCATTTTAGAGAACTCCACCAGGCTGTTCTACGTGACAGTGAAAATCTCCTACCTGGGTGATATCCCAGCCTACGTCACACGCCTATATCACTCACAAATTGAAGTCAGTCCACTATTTTACCCCCAGAATAACTATTCCACACTGGTGTCCTACCTTAAAATGTTGATGCACTTATGGCCGGGTTTGTGTAACACACCACTACACGTGCAGTGAACAGCACGGCGGCTAATCCTCCAATGTTTACATTATCGATGACCACCTACCGGCTATACTCGTATTGATTTTTTAAGCGCCTTTTGCACAGCAATATGTGAACCGCAACCCTTTCGAATGCCAATGAGTGGTCAATTTGGGAGACTGTATGCAGAATAGACCTACAGACTGTACATTTTATACGATTTTCATACCATACACCAATTATTAAACGAAGTGGCAGACAAATGGGTGGCATATGTGCATAAATTATTATTTTTTATTGCAAAAAAGGTATGTATACACCAACTGGTACAAGATGGTTAGCTTTACATTACAACGCTGCCGCACCATGTCCCTACTGCTGTGGTGAACCAAGGTGGACAAGAGTAATGAGAGAAATTAAAGCATAGTACAGGTCATTATTCTGGTCTTGTACAATTTCAGTGTTTTCTGGAATTTGTAACATGCGGCATAAAAAAAGTTCAGAATTATTGAAGAGAGGAGACACATTTGTCATCAAAGTGACTGGTGTTGAACAAGTTAGGACAAGCAATAAAGAAATGAATTAAATCCGTAATAAGAGCCGTTATGTTGTACGAAATTATTATTTTTTTTTGTAGCAAAAGGTGTAAATATTAAACCAAAGAGGTTATTATCATAATAACCTCTTTGATTAAACCACGGGCCCCGTAAAACAACCATTAACGCAGTCCAGTCCATATGGAGTGAGTGGGAGATCATAAGCGATCTGCACACTAAGGACCGGCATCACCGGAAAGTATTTTTACTTTATATGCACCGTGAAAAAGTCGCCGCAAATGTGCCTTTAAATGTTCAAGTGTGAGCTTAAACTATAGGAAGCAGGATTGGTTTGAAACACTCTTCTTTATTACTCAAAATATAAGGTAAGATAGAATTAAATAAGATTTTATTGTACAGATCTTAAGAGTAATAATAACCATACATTTACACACACGCACGCACAAGACATTTGCAGCATCCCACTCACACCTAAATGGCATAGTTGTCAAATCACTGTGCATTGCGTAAACTCCATGGGATAAAAGAGTTCTCATACCATGCATACCGGCCTTCAGACAATCATTGATTCATATGTGGCTCTTAGACTATTTATTTTATCACCGTTCTCCATAAAATTATTTATATAAAATATGACAGTGTATGAAGTACACCAATTATCCCTGGTAAAAAGCCTTCAGATTCCTTTATACACATTTCACGGTAGAAATTATCGAATTACACAATGTACCTATATACGGAAATTTCGTGCTTGTGACAAAAATACCGACGACAAACTAGATTCACAGAGTTTTCTTGTTTCATAGACAGTATAGCACTTGTCTGGCATTGCAGAGGATCCGGTGCAGCTTAAATGTGGCCTTCTGTTCGCCATTTGTTGAAATATTCTCGAGCTCTAAAAAGCTGTTCTCCCCTCTGCTAAGATCGGCAACTTGTGCGCAATTAACTTCCTCGTAATTATAATTTGGAAACATGCTCGCATTTCTGAACCTTTTTTGTTATCCGGTAAGTACGTACTAGTGCTACGCAGCCAAGGCGGGGATACTCCGGTACTTGGCGAATAACACTTCCAATGAGTGCGTTTAGATTGGTACGATAATCACAATTAATATTTTATCCTTCTTTGAAACAATGTTGTCTAGGTGGGCATTCTACGTTAGGTTATATGATACAGCAACTCCGAATATTTTGCATGCGGTCACTCTTTCTTTTGTCACTCTCGTCTACAATAATTATATGTGCAGTACTTACGGAAATAGTATCACTGTAATATTTTATATACTGACAAACACATTTTACCAAGTCTTTTATTTTGGTGCTGTGACTGCTGTTAAATTTCGTTTCATTTCGTACAGACCAATCACCAACAAAGCTGCAGATTGCTAAGCAATAGTCTCAAAATCATAAGCCTAGTCGCATATTTCCAAAACACGATACAGTTACATATATCTATATTCATTTATCTATATCAACAACAAGCAATCGTCCTCTGGTACTGCAACATTCTGCGTCTACGGTTATTAGGGGTACACATGGGTTAAAATCGAATCGAGCGAACCGGCCGTTTTGGCAAATCGAGCTAGCGAACTGACCAAATTCTTATCTTGCGAGTCACGATCTGCACTTCTCACTAAAGAGCGATTAACGAATTGATGCCCCTGTTAACTACCGATTCGCGAGCCAGCCCACCTAAAAAAACTACGAACTGATGAGCCATTCCCTCGCTAAAATAACGATCCACGCCCGCAGTTGCTGTAAATTCCGATCTGCGGGATGATAAAAGATCTGCGACTAATAGGCGTACCATTTCTAGTTATTTCTGTTAAAAAGTGATCTGCGACTCGCCATGGCCGTACGCGTTGTACTTAGCAACTTCCACATACAGATAAGCTATAATGTTACAAAGAGTATGTAAAATAACATCACGAATTTACAGAAGGCAGCTGGGCAGTATCAGCTGCCATTTTGATTTTGTCGCTCTAATCTGCCATTGTGATCCAGTCACTTGCTCTCATCTGCCATTTTGATCCAGTCACTTGCTCTATCGCGCTCCTGTATGGGGGTATTTTGGCCCTTCCTCACACTGACTGCTTGACCATTGTCCAGGCTAGTTCACGAGTCATCACATAGGTGCAGAACAGGTAAAATAACAACAATTAACTCGGGCCCTATTAAAAAATAGAATCAAGACAACGTTGATCCAGGAAGATTGAATTTGATACAATGTATATACGTATTCCACAGGCTGTATACTCTGTAAGGCTGTACGGGAAGCTTTGTCGAATATATGACATCCAGATTCATTTATCATTCTGGCTTTTTGTTGTCTCCCCTGACGACGTAGACGGCGTCTCCTTCACGGATTATCCCCGGCTTAACCAACGTCAAATAATTCCCGAAACATGGGCTGTTCCCAAATTCCGGAACCAGGTTTCTGTAGCTGGAGAGAAAAGGATACAAAACTGCTTATGTAAAATTTTAGACAAAATTTGAGGCTTCTGCGTGAAGCACCCTTAGTTTGTAATTAGAGTTTTAAACTATTTTGCTTCGTTAAAATGCGTATTCAATCTACGGACCTGCACAACCGCCAAAAGAACCTATCACTGTATCATTATAATTTCAACTCCCAAATACTCTAGTTCAAAAGTTATGCATTTTAAAAATGCAGACTTAACATTGGGTAGACACTACGAGTTTCCTATTCGGAAAGCTGGTTTTTAAGCAAGGTTTGCATACACGTACCTGCGCAGAGTCTTTAGGGGTTCTTCACTGGATTGTTTTTCTCCGACTGTTGGCTCGACGGTTGTCAGTAGGCATCTGCGTTTTGAAAAGAATCAACTTGTTTTGACTTGGTTTCTACCGATGGGGATTACTGTTCCAGAACATTTATTATTTTAAAATTATTTTTGTTGTAAAAAACGAGAGAGTTCATTCGTCACAAACACTAGTTTGGTTCTCCTTATTGTGAGACTTTCGTCCACTCTGTTCAGTGAACTTCCTCAGACTGACTAGACTGTTGGCGTCTCACTGAACAGAGTGGACGAAAGTCTCACAATAAGGAGAACCAAACAAGTGTTTGTGACGAATGACTCTCTCGTTTTGTTATCCTACCAAACTGATGAATCTCTTTGGATATTTATGTTGTATTTAAATTTCTTTACACTGGGTGGGAATAAAGGTATTCTTCCTACACGACTAATACGATACATTTAAACAGTGAATAGTTATACAAAGACTCAATAAAGAAAAACATTAAATGCTGATATATGCATTTAATTTTTAAATGACTTAACGGTGCTGGTAATTGTGACTGTGGTAATATGATTTACTACTTTTTCAGCTAAGGTAATCCAATTAGATATTGCTTACCTTGGACACAACATAATGGTTCTAAACCTGGCGGTGCCGATAAAAATCTCGCGCCATTCATCCTGGAACACAGCAATACTTCGCTATCCAATCACAGGGCTTGTAACAAATTCTTCAGAATCAGAAATCACAGTACTATATTACGTACTACATTTAGATACTATATTTAGTATAAATAACATTATTCCACAACAGCCTCGGTGTTGTGGCTCTGTTTTATTGTTGTTACCTCGTCAAATGCCTGGGCTCCTTGGCATACGATGTTAGGCCGAAATCTATCCATTGTGATAGGATCCGTCACGCGTGATTTAACATCACCCAGGGATTCCTGGGTGCAGAGCAGGAACTGGCATAAGTCTTGGAAAGCCAGCTGAAAAATGCCACAAGCACCAAAATAAATATCTTTAACTCTGTCAATGCGAAAAGAACCTAGTGGTATCAATACGGATCCTGTAGATCAACTGGGGCGCATTAATACAAATATAAAGGCAGAAAGTTACTATCGTTAGGAATGCAAGAAAAAGTTAGGATTTCATGCCAGGTAAGTGGATAGTTAAACCATAACTTTTTATTATTGATCCTGGATATGCGAACGTAGTACCCGAACAGGTAGCTATGGGCTATCCCTTTGAAGCATGCTTCCCAACTCTTTGCGCCTTTATAGGGATGGGTTGTGTGTGTAATCACAGTTGCTGAATGACCAAGATTACGTCATGGTACGCTTACTACAGAACGAGAGAAGACGTTTGCCAGTTTGTTTACGAATTAATTTATACGTTGAACAATTACAGCGACATCTCCATTCCAATCAGCAAACTACATGTGCGATAAAAGGGTAACTGGGGTCCTTACCGGATGAGGTTTTAAATTCCGAGTCCATTGTCGTGCTGGAGTGTCTCTCTGGGTCCGTGCTGGAGATGTCGCCGGGATCGTTAGGATACGGTAGGGCTTCCCCAGGAACCGTGTGATCCAGGTGGAGGCTTCCTCTCCGCAATCCAGACCGCGTACTGTGATCTTGTAGATTTCGTCCCTGGCATACAGATGACGTGATAATTTACTTTGAGACTTCCTTTCTCCATCCTCTGCCAAACTATTATTTTGCGGTGTTTTTTTTTTTTTTTCTTCTGCCAATTTTCTTCCAGGTGTCACATCAGATTTAATTGGCCCTAGTCCATGCTACATGTACACAGGCACCAAGAACGCATTTCCGATGCTTTTTAGATATGGCTGCTAGAAAATGTACCAAGTGATATGTGTGTTCTGCTCATACATTAATACGAAATAGCCAGTTCTATTTAATTGCACAAGGCATTGAATGTATCCGCTAAATATAGATACATGTAGTGATAGAAAGAATTTCAATTGCATGTTACCTATTTGAAACCCACAAATACCCCTTAGCGGCAAGGTATTCCGAAGCCCGAAAGAAAGCGATAAGTCTCGAAACCGCGTAATATGTGCCCACTTATGACTCGTCGAAACTATAACCCAGCTAAAGATTATGATTAGCTAAAGGGAGCGATATGAATCGATCATTATAATTCCGGCTTCCGAATGAAATGAATGAATTCATGTAGCGATTTTGTGAAAACTTAAAAAAAAAATAAATAAATAAAATAAAAAATAGCGCTAAGTCCATTGTTCTTACCGTAGCTCGATGGGTTTGTTGTTCTGTCGGATGATGTTCATATCCAGACTGAGGCAAGGACACCCAGGTGCCGTTAGCTCCAGACGCCCTTCTTTGATGGCCACGTCGATAACGGTGATACGTGGCTCTTGCCGACCGTTTATTACAGGTTGCAGCTTGTCTTCGGTGGTGTATATCACCCATTGTCTGAAAAGACAGCGGACTCAGTGGCGATAGTTGTGATTGGGCAGCACGTTGGGCGGCTGTCCGCTTGTAGTCCGAGCTGTGGGAGGTTCATATACATTACATATGCTTGCAACGGCATTGCATAGTTGAAAGTTACTAATGAGCGACGACGAATTCGTAAAGGAAGGCGCAAGTTACAAGTTGTGCAGAAGAAAAATGGCTAGGGTTACCGGCATAGGCAATTAAATTGCACAATTCAGCAAGATTGCAAAACATGTGACTGATGACAGAGTGAAAGACAGAGCGGGAAGAGAAGGGAAATTTCGAACGACCGAAAGGAGCAGGTAGCCGGAGAGAAACTGAAAGTATGAAAACGGCTTCTGGGTTTTCCCCTGAGTTTCAGTGAATAATATGCATGTGCCTACACATCCATTCAAACAACATCTCATAGGCAAATCATGGGTAGAGTATGTTCACATTTGCCGCTGAATGTAGATTTAAAATTTTGTTTAGGAAAAGTGTGAAGCGTTTAATACTAATATGGCAAGACATGAAAACAGAACCGGGAAATCCCGGGACTGAAGGCGACGAGAAGACACACTTGAACTGTTTTAACTCCTTCTGCAAGATCAAGAAGCAACAGGGGGACACAAGCTATTTACCGACAGTGAATTTGAAATCAGTTAACCAATACGACACTAGATAATGCTGATGTTAAGGTATTAAACAAGTATACAGCATCTGACCATGACTGGTATACTTTGAATTATATAATTATATATTTAAAATGACCGATTCAGATATAATTTTATTTACAAACCATACTTGTAGTTTGGTATATGATATATGATCTCGGGTATATGATGACCTAGCCATGTACATGTACCTCAACGTCAAAATAGCTTGAAGTTGTTCTTATTCACATCCAAATATACCAGGGTTTTGCGATACATGTAAATGTGAATTCCACCCCGTTGACTCGACCAAGAAATGTAGCCGACCTGCAGACGTCACCATAACTAGCCATTTTGACGTATCATTATTTAAAATAAAGAAGGAAAGAGAAATGCAAAGTAAATAACAATGAAACCTCAGAATTAAGACCATCCAGAGGACTGTTATATATACTGGTCTTATATAATGTGCGGTGCCGGTCTTATTTCTGAGACTACTCGAGATCGGAACTTTGATCATGCAATGCTGATACTGGTGGGAAGTGGTCTTTCATTTCATTTATGTTAATTCTTAAGCCCAGGGGTTCAACCGTATATTGCTTTCATGTACATTGAACCGAACCGAGGGTTCAACCGTATATATATTGCTTTCATATACATTGAAACTTTATATAAAGACCACCTAGGGATCAACAACTTTTAATATGTGGTCCTTATATACAGGTGGTCTGTATATGCAGGCTCAATAGCTTGGAAAGTATACACCTGATCCGATAAGCAGATAGTCTTTACATACAGGTGATCCGATTTTTAGAGCAGGTTTGACTGTATTACACTTTTGCCTTGGGGGAACCAGTATTGAACATCATACATACCGGTATTCTTGATTTCTGGTAGACTGTATTATTCTGATTTTAAATAAAATCTGTTGCAATAAAAAATACCGGGGCATAGTGGTATCACTTGTGCCCCAGTGACCTTCTTTCGCAACTGAACTCACCGATCTGTGATGTCCCCTAGGTGAGGTCCTGTGTCCCAGTCGCAGTGAATTTCCTTCACGCCAATCCCCCTGCCGGATTTAAGGGGATACAACCGAAGATCCGTCACCTGGGCAACACGCTCGGCATCTGGGGGTTTCCTGTTCCGCCACTGGACATATATCAGATGCTTTACCAGGGTAGATATCCCCAGGACGGCCAAAACCTCCACCCCTTCCGTAAAGCTAGCCATGGCGATGTTGCGATCGTGCTAGAGTACATACATCACACAAATGTCGATCGATTTGGCCTACTTTCCGGGACCCATTGACCAACGCGAAAAGATAGCAAAGCGGTGACTGTTGCGAAAGCCCCGTGTCTGCCTGAATAATGCACGCGTCTGAATTATCACGAGTTAGCAAACGCTCCGCAAGAAAAAAATCCTTGCGCACATGGCATAAATTTTCTGGCGCTAATAATAGTTCTGGGCCCGTATTCATACCGCAATCGTTTTGTAGCGGCAGCGTTCGCATACGTATCCTGTAAGAAACCACATTTTAGGAAAAAGATACCCTGGACGATACCTAATATTCGGGGAAAGACGCCTACACATATATATCAAGTCAACTACCGCGTTGGGGGCCGCCGCCGCCCCGGCCGGGGGCGGGGGTGCTGGGCGGCGCGAGTGAGGGGAAGTAGGGGTGGGGGGGGGGGTCGCGGAGGCGCTGGGGGAGGGTGGGTTT
>JAAUYG010264264.1_pt1 | contig 16073 bp, 11 predicted proteins | sample 7278091 | NCBI WGS metagenome assembly JAAUYG01 (sample SAMN14350201, study PRJNA611818) | marine sediment metagenome | isolation source: surface marine sediment (0.6m) | place: French Polynesia: Moorea | collected 2018-08 | reverse complement strand
GAAAGAAAGAAGAGAAAGGAAAGAGAGAAAGAAAGAGAGAGAAAGAAATAAAGAAAGAGAGAGAGAGAGTAGTACAAAAGACAGAAAAAGAGAGGTAAAACATAAAATAAGAGAAAGAAAGAAGGAAAAAAGAAAGCGAGAAAGAAAGAGAAAGAAATAAAGAAAGAGAGAGAAGTACGAAAGACAGAACAAAAGAAGGCAGAAAGAAAGAACGCGATAAAGAAAGTAAGAGACAGATAAAATAAGAAATAAAAAGAAAGAGGAAGCAGAAAAATAACGAAAGCAAGAAAGCAAGACAGACAGACAAGAAGGAAAGAAAGACAGACAGAAAGAAAGACAGAAAGAAAAAAAGAAGAAATAAACATACAAAGAAGAAAGAAGAAAGAAAAGAAGACAGAAGGCGGACCGAACAGACAGACAGAAAGAAATACAGAAAAGAAAAAGAAATGATGAACGAAAAGAAAGAAATATACACGCAAAGAGTGAAGGCAAGAAAGAAAAAAAGACTGAATGACTGACCGAATGAGTGAATAACTGGCTGAATGAATGACGAACGAAAGAACGAATGAATGAATGGCCTCGTCCACAAAGAAAGGACTAATGTTACTGATGTAAATAACACTGGATGCATTACAAATTCCCGTTTTAAGGCCCACGTGGCAGCAGACGAAATCCAATATTATTTTCAAGAAGCAGACGAACTATTTGTGGTTTCCCGCCAGTTTTCACTGATTGATTGACCACACTGCTGGAGAAAACTGCAGATGGATCACAACACAAAACGTCGTCACATGTATGGAATCTTCAACATATGTGCTTCTGCTTAGACGTTTGCATCAAACAGATCAACTTGGTTAAAATAGTTATTAAAATGCTAAAATCGGAGAGTGAACGAGTAAGCCTTTTCTCGTTGAGTCAACTGTAGGGCAATGCACACTGCAGTAAAAAAAGAAATATTTTAACTGCAACTCTTGCACGTTCTACCGATATGAAGGGTGTATTGTAAGTTAGCACTAGTAAATGCGTAGGTAACTGTGTTAGTGTAATTTTCATTCTATATGAATACATATAATTTCGATGCTACTTGCAATGTACAAACGTGAAAATCCTACTACCGAGCAGACTTTGCCAAGGTGCAGAATTCCTTCCGTCTTTTTCCTGTCAAAGACGTTGGCATTCATTGTGGCTGCCGCTATGGTAACCTTGTCAGACTTGCCTAACGTCAGTTAGCGCAGGACTGATTCAATCCAGGACGTACTTTTTTCAGTCAAGCTTTACAAGGTTACCGCTTGTGAATACAAATGCCTCGAAAGGCAATTCTGGCCTTGTCTGTCTTTGTGTCGAGCACATGTTAATGTAGCTGACAGATCTGTCTGTCAGCTTTTTCTACAGAGATGACATAATGTTGTCACTGCTGTGGAAGTATTTACTTATTACTATTTTTTTATTACTGCCTTTTTTTTCTAAAAGCTAACTTGTTAATGTGGCCACAATTGCTGGTAAATACGATGGGAACGTGCTTGATGAATATGCTTGAGGAGTTTACTGTTCACTAAAGGGGTTAAAATTTTAAACGATATATTCTAAAATATGTTTGACACCGCTGATGTTAATCTTAGTTTTCACTAAGCGCCAGCTTTCTAATTCATTCTCAAAATGTCAAGCTTTTTATTTCCAAGCGTTAGGGATTACTCTCATCATGCTAGAGATTATACTCAAAGCATTGCGATTAGTATTCTTAAAATATGTCTTACGTCATGTTGTGTTTTTGAGCGAGCAAGGTCAAAGGTCGTATTGCCAAATACTCGGATAAGAGCCGAATATCCAGAATTAAAGCAGCTGCACTTTCGCTCCAGACAGATATACTCATACGGAGTCACCTATAGATCGCCAAATGATCAAGATAAAGAAATAACAATATATTGGACGAGATAATTTGTGATTATATTACAGCGAAAAGTGAATATTTATGTAGTGTTTATTAGGTTGATGTAATTGCCACCCACTGAAAGTATATGTAGAACTTCCGGCGAGAAGCCCTGGGTGAGACTTAGACGAGACATGTGAAATTTTAAGTCTCAAGCAGACTGTACAGCCAACAGGTTAAGCAAATGAGAGATTTTTAAACATCATTTTACAGACGTTCTATGGTACAAGACTTCCTATTATCGCTCAGAAGCTCCAGCCTGCCCAATGGATGAATATCAATGGTATTTCCAGGTAAGCGAATTTTGTTCCCTCACTCCAAGGTCATTTGTCCAATCAGGGCTTTCCAATCCATTGACGATTATACTGAAGGACTAAAAGGAAGGAGGAGAATTATTTGACCTTATTTTCTTCGTCTTTGCTGTCCCCTGCCCGCCGTAATTTGACATGTGACATTTGAAGCGGTGCGTCTGATGTATGTTTAATATTCTCACAAGGCCCTCCTCTGGACACATATGACCCTTTGGTTTTTCTCTTTCCGCCATGAAACCTCGTTTTGGGGACGGATATCCACTTCCGCTGTCGTCTGCTCGCTGATGAAGCAGACGTCACGTGACCCCAGGGCAGTTGTCGTGACGTTTGATGCAAAGAGATGATATCCGTGCATATGGAATGAAATTACGAGGTTTCCCCCCAATGATGGCTGTGTAGCTTTGCGGAAATCTTGTGTGTGTTGTGTGTGTCGGTAAAAGGTTATGTCCTAATGTTGTGAGGGCTACATATGTAACCTAAACTAGGGGCTATAAGCAAAAACTACAGTGGAAATCGCATGTATAATGGTCTAATAAACGGAACAGGCAGCGCTCACACAATCCAGAGACGACCTTGTCGAAAAGGCTTGCGGCTAAGGTTTGACTTGAGTCAGATTCTTAACCGATCACATACTTGAGATTAGTGACGTCAAACTTTAGACTTATTATTAAATAAGTATGTTTTCAAGAACTCAAGATTCAGTCAAGATTGTATTAAGGACCTATTACTTCTTGGTTATTTTCCGCGAAAAAACACCAAAATAGTGTATGAATTGTTAGATAAATATCAGTATAATAAGTATATATACATGTTTATGGCTGTAGACAGCAATTTGAAGTATATTCGGATTTTGCAACACATGAATACCTCTCAAAACGCTTTCTATCGAAATAGCGTATGTCTGCCAAGTTACAGACGGCAGACGATGTGCCATGGGGAATAATTGCAAACGTGGCTGGAACACCAAAGCAAATCTGATACCGGGATAAATGGAATGATTTGCTGGATGTGGTCTATAGGAAATTTTGTTCCCCGGATAGCTCAACGCCCACTCGTGCCTCCCCATTGCCCAGCAACGGGGCTAAAACCAATATCTGCTGACGACTGCACAGGTCTCCCCTCTCAGAGCATACTGGGGTCGGTGGGACGTTTGAACAAGGACGTGAGGTGGGCAGCGGGGGAGGGGTGGGGGATACCGGGATCACCGCTGCATAAATGCTTGTGGGGGGGGGGGGTAATACTACGGTGGAATTTGTCTGTGACAGGATATGACGTCATGTATGGACAGGATGGGTATTAATGCAAACTTATATTATCGCCTATCCCCTTAAAATGGAGGGTTTAGAATTATTTAAATTGAAGAAAACTAAGATCCTTGTCCTTGGAAAACTCGCACTTTTTTCTTGTCTTCTTTTTTTATTTAGTTTGTTATACAGTTGCGCCGACAACACGGAGAAGATTTTGGAAAAGATTGTGTAATCGTCCTATATTGCAGTCGAGACAGCAACAACTAAAAATTAAAAACAAGCACTCTATCGCAAACGGCCAAGCGGTATTCTATATATTTATCTCCAGTGGAACCTGGGAATTAAGGACACCCAAGGAAATGTGAAAAACTGTCCTGAATTCTGAGGTGGTCTTATTTTTCAGGTCCATTTCTTTATACTGAATAGGTCTAGGGACTGCAATACTTGCCCTTAATTACCAGGTTGTCCCTATTTCTCAAGTAGTCTTAAAGACAGGTTTCACTGTAAAGACATTTCTTCCGAAGACAGCTTGACAGCGGGGTTGACTGGTCCAGACCGTGTATAAACGCTTGTCTCGTTTGTGTAAGTTATTAAAGTCATTTCCCCGAGTGCCATTAATGACTTACAGCAATTTCGCTTGTCTCAAAATTACATGACATTAAATAAATAATTATCCTCTAATGCATTGAAAAACAGTCATCCCTCTTCATGAGCCAAAGAAGATGACGCGTGTTCAAGTTGTCCGCATTCATCACTGCAATGTGATCAAAGCAAGGCAGCTGCTGCCACCTTGTGTCAAACCATAGCATTATACACAACCGAAATTTCTTCCAAAGTAGGTTATTTAGTCATACAAGGATCCCCCCCCCCCCACACACACACATTATAAACACGCCTTACTGCTTTGTGTAAAATTCTTGATGAAGTACATGTATTTCACTTATTCTTTTATTCTCCTACATTAAGTCAGGTTTACGAGTTGCTACAACTCCGCCAATGCTTTCAGACATCATGTTATTGGATTTAACATTCCTACATAAAGCATTTCTTTATAGTCTATCCTTGATGAAATATTTAGAAGGTATCTCGGACCTGTCCACATCTCTCTCTCTCTCTCTCTCTCTCGCACTCTCTCTCTCTCTCTCTCTCTCTCTCTCTCTCTCCTTTGATATATACAACATGTAAGAGGTCCTGCACTCACTCGAATGTCTCCCGTGGACTCTCCCAAAATGGAACTTCCAGATCCCATTACAGACCCGGAGTGGGGAACACTTGATGTGGGGGCTGTGGTCCCGCATTCCCAACAGAGACAGAAGTGGGACCGCCTCTTTGGAGGGACCGCTGGATAGCGATTCAGTCGCCTATCGCTGGCAATCAGCTCTTTCTATTGCTGGCTCCGCAAACAACTGATCGGGTGAAATCCAACCGTGAAAAGATCCCCTGGTGTCTGACGGAACCGGTGGCCATCGAACTCGGGGTGTCCGGTTCCAACAAAATAGGTTTACAGGAAATGAACTTTGTGATGCAGGAATCGACGTGACGTGTCCCGTTGCATTTCAATAGACCCTTCTTCAACTGTCGACTTAACCCATGGCCTTTTGAAAATGTTCACCTGCAAACATATTACATGTAGTTGTTTTATTTTGTCTTGTGTTGTTTATTTGTTTGTTTCTTTTTTATTTTGGTATGTGACAGGATTGCCACAAGTCATGTCTGGAACCGATTTTTTGCAGTTATAATTACATTTGTGGGCTGAGGAACATGAGGAAGGTTTATAAACTATAGCACTTGGACTAAATAGTTCTACCAATAAAAGTCACGAACGTGACTCCATTTACCTTTCCCGGTAAACACATGCATATTCATGATATTAGATATGCTATGATGTAGAGGAGTCTTAAACAGGTGTGCGATGTAAAGGTCAGGCAAGGTCAAGGTCACAAAACATAGCATGCATCGGTGGCGGGAAATCCTATGGAGGCTTTCTCCTCGGAAATATCTAAACAAAGGAAGGCCATTAGGGCCGTATTGTTGGCCGTATCCCAGAGAGTTTTGTCTCCAAGTTTTCTGGGTGGTAAAACCAGTATATTGTACTGGAACAATTCATGCAGCCGTTTGTTGGTAATACAAAGCAGGTTATTATTTTTTTGGTGTTAATCAATTATGTGTGCCCCTTATTTATCAGTGAGACACAGCACCTCGCACCCGACTAGGGGGTTGCGTGTAGATAAATGCTGAGGCATTTCTTTGTCTGTGGATTTTGCATTACGTCTCCCACATTCTAGGTTGTCGTATAAAACTTGGCGAGAAAAATGTTGATTCGCTAAAAGAATCGGCTATAGAACTAGGCATGAAACATACATGTACATGTACAGTGTGGACAAGACTATTGCCTTTCAACACCCAACTCTCTCCAAAGAATGTATATTCTGATAAATGAAATGCATTGGTTATTCTAAATCTGAACGCATACCATCTATACCCATACACAGCCACACCCACGGATCTGGCCGCTATATAGCCTTGAATCTGGCTTAGTGTGCATGTGTGGGCTATATGGTCTTGAATCTGGCTTACTGTCCGTTGAGGCAGCACCTCAACTGTGGAATCATCTGCCCTATGAAATCAGGGCCGCACCTTCGGTTAACATTTTCAAATCATTATTGAAGACACATCTTTTTTCCCATTAGTTATAACATTGTCCTGCGCCATGAGCACAGTTGTGGAATGGCGCATACAAATCTAATGATTCATTGATTATATAGTCTTGAATCTGGCTTACTGTCGGCTATATAGTCTGGAATCTGGCTTATTGTCGGCTATATATGGCCTTGAATCTTGCTTATTGTCGGTTTATGGTCTTGAATCTGGCTTACTGTCGGCTAATGACGGCTATATGGTCTTGAATCTGGCTTATTGTCGGCTATATGGTCTTGAATCTGGCTTATTGTCGGCTATATAGTCTTGAATCTGGCTTATTGTCGACTATATGGTCTTGAATCTGGCTTACTGTCGGCTATATATGGCCTTGAATCTTGCTTATTGTCGGCTATATGGTCTTGAATCTGGCTTATTGTCGGCTAATGACGGCTATATGGTCTTGAATCTGGCTTACTGTCGGCTATATGGTCTTGAATCTGGCTTACTGTCGGCTATATGATCTTGAATCTGGCTTAATGTCGGCTAGATAGTATTGGAATCTGAAATGCCGATGTTAAACAAGCGTCCATGTCACATTTCCACGAACGGAACCCTTTCGTTCTCAGTACAAATGCGTAAGATTGTAAACCTATAAACAGTTTGTTTTGATATCTGCATATAATGATATTTGCCCACACATATCCTCGTATTTATCCCTCTTATGTCCTCAAATGTAACAAGGAAATCCGGACAGTGTACATTGTTTCCGTATATCGCTGCATTTGCATGATTTGTGAAACACGACATTGGAACAAATTTCCGTGGACATTTGTTCAATTCTGGTTATTTGTGTTTTTATAATACTTGTAAATATTGTCACACTTAATGTTAATTACGGGTTTTGCATTTGAATTAAAACTTAACAAAGCATGCTAAAAACCCTCGGGTGCATGCCCGCCGATATATGTCATAACACCTCTTTAAATACGTATATTTAATTTTTTACATTTGACGCGTGTTTAAATGTTCCAGGGTTTTGACACTTATCTAGCTCCATACTGCCCAGAGGACGTGTATATATGTGCACATACGAATCCGATGCAATCAGGTCTTTTTGTGATGACATTTGCCTAAGTATTTTATTTCAATACAAAGGGTGTTGTGTACACCTATTCAACAGTATCAAGTGACAGGTTTCTCTTCTTTTGTCCAGTAAGATATTTAATACAGCTGTCGATAGTGCCAGGCTTTGTGATGCTTAGGTTGGAGACAATGGACAAACGTACCATGATTACCTTGCCTGACAGGTGATAATACATTTACAGGTGACATTTCATTTGCAGGTGGAGAGATGCAGGTGGTAACATTGGTCTAGAACTGTAAGGCGACTAGCGAGGTATTTCTGAACATGTCAATTGGCGTGCGGTGCGATAACGGTCGGAATCCTTCGGGTGCTTCCGCGACATAGATTCGTCCGGCCGAACGGGATTTCTTTGTTCCCTTGGTTAGTTTTGTGTCCTTTTAATGTATTAATTTATTCATACTGCCAGTAGGTGTTCCACATGAGTGACGCTGAGTCATGGACACTTGGCTACTTTGTGGAAGCCAACGCCGCTCCAGCCGCCAACACACACACCTCCGGAACTGAAACAGAACTGGCGTAATGAGGCATTATTTAATATTGCCACGCCTCATCCTTTATGTGCAAGAATTAAGCGCAGCTTATCACAGGTCCTCCGTGTTGATATTACGACAAAGCGACCCACATTCAAGAACAGCGACGAAGGAGCGTGATACCGGTCCAAATTGTAGGAAACTGCAAACGCTATATTGTTACAGATTTACAGTGGTAAGAATAGGCCGCCTCACAAATTGGACACTCTCTACCCACAGCCACGGCCTCGTCCTCATCAATCTAGACACGGAATCCAGAATCGCGTCAATAACGTGAAAAAAAGCGTAAGAGCAAAAAGAACCTTCGTGTTTCGCATTTTGTTTGTGTAGTGTTGTAACAGCACACTATGACGTAATAAAAACAAAGACACAACACGTCAGAGAACGAAAGGACTTGGAGGGTATTCCCCATTTTCGCCCAATGAATTTGAGCAAGGTGATAACAATAATTCGGTAATTTCTTGCCATATTCCATGCAGAAAATCACATTAAAGTCATACTTGTCCGTTAGATGCTATTCTGCTTTTCCATTAAACAAGGTTTGGATTACAAAGATATGAACCAAATATATCATTTGCCGGGCGAAAACTACTGTTGGCAATTGGTATAATGAACTTTCTTGTCCGTTATACAAAATAGTACATACAGTTTAACAATAATACAGTAAAACTATACACAATATAATTAGTTTAAAATAAAATTCCAGAACAGCGACAGAGAAAAGAAGGAAGACCACAAAATACTGTGTCGCTTTCAAGAACCTTGAAAATATCTGAACTGTCTTCGGAAATCGTGGAGATACATGCAGGCACGATATCTCTGTGTGGAAATTGTACGTAGAACATACACACACATGCAATTTCAGCTTCAGATTTATTTAATATCTTCTTTATTTCATACAGATGTTATAAAATAGACACTGTAATATGCACAACGCCTCTGTATAACACACAACCTTGGCTTCACTCTACGTAATGCTTACTAGGCGAACTGTTAGCATATCTAGCACAGTACACATTTCCATTCCGGTAACAAATTCAAGCACGCTGGTGCTTTGCGTCGCGTACTGCGAAAAGAAGCAAGGAACCAGCAACATTATAGTTCCTACCCCAGTTACGTTCACACAATTTGAAAAGTCTCGCCCGTGACGTCACGCTCGATGACATCACGATGGATATATGAACAACTATATTTAACAATATGAACAAACAACAAACAGACGATTGCGAGATAAAATGTTCTTTTCGTGCACGGCCAGTTTGCATCCATAAGTACTTTCGCATGCACTGCTTATCCTGCATAGAACTAGGTACATTTTTTGCGATCATAACGGATATGACAGGCAATTCGGCTTGTAACAGGACAAAATGCTAAACTTCGATAACATACACACATATGTAGGACCGGCAGCGGGGTTGCTATTAACATGAACACATACAGTAAAATCTTGCTCCACAGTCGAACTATCCGCGTTTAAAAGTCTCTTAAACCCCAATCAGAATGAGAAGTCCAACGGGTAAGTATACTTTATTTTTTGGTTGTTATTTTCTGTGTGTACTTGTAGTCCGAAATTGTAACGCAGAAGAGTATTCCATTACTTACTCAGACACAACCAACTCTATAGTATACCAAACTGATATTACCAACACACAATCCAACATGGCCGCCATATACCAGAGTAGTACCATTGTTATGCTATATTGTGAGCAGGTAGCGCAAGAAGCAAGTATTTCGTCCAGAGAATGCCCAGATGACTTGTATTCCAATTTTGTCTATCATCTCTTCTCATATTCTGAACACCACTTAAAATCAGTGAGCAACTGAACACAGACCACACCGCCTAGAAGAATGGCTGCGTTACCTACTTCATAATACTTTAGGGCATGTTTGAACTTTAGTTATTTGTCATACGGACAGGACCCTGTTGCCCACGAAGAGAGGCATCCGTCGACGTCATATCGATCTGAGAAAGCGAAGAAAGGCAGAGAATGCCTTGGAGCATATGTGAGTGAAGTGGAAGAACTGACTGCTCGGGGGTGGCCGAGAATGCATACGTCACTCCAGGTGTTAGCTTGTTGATAGTGGCTCAGCAAGAGCAGCAGATCCAGAAGCAGCAGGCTAGTCGTTGTTCTCGAGATCCAGAAGCATCGGCTAGTCGTTGTCCTCGAGATCCAGAAGCAGCAGGCCAGCCGTCTTCCAGATCTAGAAGCAGGAGGCTAGCCTTTTTCCCCTAGATCCAGAAGCAGCGGGCTAGTCATTTTCCCCCAGATCCAGAAGCAGCCGGTTAGTCGTCCTTCAGATCCAGAAGCAGCAGGCTAGTCGTTGTCCTCCAGATCCAGACTGTTCAGCCAGCGGAGGCATTTCCGCCGGACATTCTCCGTTCGTTCTGGTTTGTACGCACTCTGTTCAGAGATGACTTTCTCAGCGACAGAGGACGGAATGTCCCGGATGTTGAGCACTGCTCCTTGGCTTGTGTTGTTGCTGCCGTTAGCTTCCGGTGCGGGGGAATGGTTCGACGTGGGTTGATCCACCTGGTCAGCCGTGACTGCAGGGTTGGCTTTAGTGTCCTCCGCTGGAGCTTCGCCTTCTGCTGCCTCCGCCAGGTCTTCAGACGGCTTACCTGGCCTGGGGAGGTGCTCTCCAACCCCCGGAATACCGTCTTTATGTGGGACCCGCGGGGACTGCCCTGCCCTGGGGGACTGGCTGGGTGACCTCCTGGCGTACGCCATAGATGGACAGGAAGTAGAGCGTGACACCAGCGGAACACGACCAGTGCCGTCATACGTCGGCGACAGATATCGGTGAGAGTCTGGACCCATTCCTCGTGTCTGGATCAGCGGGATATCCAGAGGTGGCAGCTCGTCCACGGTTCTGGAGCTGATGCTCCGGACGAGTCCCAGCTGGGTGCCAAGAGTGAGGCGATCCCGACTGCTCATGTAGTCATCCCGGGTGAGGTTGGTGAGGTTGGTGGTGCTCACCCGGGGAGAGATGGAGCTGGTCTCTAGGTGGGTCATACTGCAGTTCGTGTTCACATCCATGTCGGAGTCCGCGTAACGTTTAGGGAGGCGGGAGAAACTGGAACACTTGTACAGCTCTGTGCTCTGTGAGTCCTCCCCTTCGTCCAGAATCTCCAACCTATCCAGAGAGGGGGTTTTCGGACCTCCTTCGTGGTTCTGGAGAACGTCCGTATTGTTGACGCTGATGAGCACTTTATTATCGCTCACTTGCTTACCGGATCCACCGCCGCTGTTAGCGGATATGGACATGGACACTTTTGTTTCCATGTAGCCACGAGGTACGTCTGTTACATAAATAAAATGCCAGCGTTTCGCCAGGTAGCAATAATGGTGGTGATTTATGCCCTATTCATCATCGGCTCGTGTAATAATTTTCACGTCCGCGGCGCGGCATTACTGAATTATTCCCGTTGCCGGCGGCCGAGTCTCTATGCCGTGTGAAGTCTGTCACCTCCTGTGAGCCTCTGTGATGGGTATTCCCTCGTGGCCTCTTCTCCTTTGTCATGGATTCCCACACCGCCCCAGCTATCACAAAGGCTTCTATGAATACGCAAATATCTCCCTAATCCATTGCGAACACCACGGCGTGTACCAAACTACCATATGCGTCCTAGAACGCGCGTTGCCTGTGGCTACTGCGCGTGGCTTGCAGACGACCGTCGCTTGTTGAGTCTAACGTTGCTTGTTGAGTCTAAAAGCATTCCCCGCAGCAGCAGCAACAGGAGAAGAGGGGCGGGGGCAGGATGGGCCTACCGAAGCCCCTTAGTGCGCCTTGGCCACGAATATAACCAGCCTGATGTATGCTATAGGAAATATGGACAGAGATAATGAGCAAACGAGTTGTAATGTTGATGTGGACCACAGAGCTCCGTCCCGTGCGGTTAATGCCTTCAGCCGTCTCCGAACCGTAATTCCCCCTCCAGTGACTGGTTACGCTGCCCGGTCATATGTCAGAGCGACGGACGGCCGAAGGCAGCTGACCGAAATGTGGAAGAAAGTCTATAGTAACAGCATTAGACAGGCGTATATAGACTAAGACTCCCGTCTCCAAGCCAGCCAGTGCACACGCTTAACTCAATATTCGGCCAGGGAAATTGATAAACACTCTGATGGCGGAGGCCAAAACGAGCCGGAAGATAAAGGGAGAGGGGAGAGATTCCACAAGAGTGATATCCGTGTCAATTCCAACCGGCCGGGGTCAACCGAGTCGCTGCTCTCGCCCCGAAGTCGCTGTTCGTTGATGACGTCAGAGTGCCATTGGCGTCCGTCTGTCGCTTACGTACAGCGCCGTCGGCTTTTATGAGAACTGAAAAAAAAAGAAAACAAAAAAAAGAATAACGTTATTTAACGGATGAGTTCTTGGGCAAATGCACATTAAATAAAATTAAAAAAAAAAAAAACCACAAGTCATTCTGTGAAAAAGATTCTGTGACGTCATCAATGGAGTGTTGTTAGTTATAATGCCCCAAATAAACACTCGGGTTAAGTGGTTAACATGGTTATGTCATATTTAACCACGTCTCTAGTGGCACGCTTATTGTATTAATCAATGGTTATTGTATGTCTGTATATAAATGGGAGTTGTTTATGGGATCAGTCATCACAATGTTGTGAGAACTTCTATACTGCCTGGAGAAAAGCAATCAGGAAAATTACTCGATTACATGCCAGAACATATAGTTGCCTAGCTTCTTGAACATATATGTTGTATCCACTCTGCCCATACATCCCCAGATGCATAGAAGGTTCCTACGCTTTGCTTACTCAGTTATTGCAAGTGAAAACAGAATATTAAGGCTATATGCGTCTCTTGCAGTATGTAACAAGACCGCATACTTTTGCAAGAATATTAATTTTGTTAGAAATGTTTATCGTATTACTTTCGAAAATATGTCAGAATACGGGTATAAATAAAACGTTTACCATGTCTGACGACCCCGAGAATGACAAACGTGGAGCTTTTATAAGAGATTTGATTGATCTAAGAGACAGAATGGTTAGAAATGCAAATGATGATATTCCAATTTCAGATGTAATAGATAGATTATTTGTGTTGCACATAGACATTTACGTGCAACTGTACATAATTATGTTATCTTCTCTCACTGTTATATTGTGTACCTTGAGTACGATATAAATGGTATAAAAACAGGAAACATCTTTATCTGACAAAAAAGAAACATTCCCTTTTAGTAGTTCGTGTGTTACCTCGAATATCGGAGGGTAATGAATGAAAAAAACAAAACAATCAAAAAAAAAAAAAAAAAAATAAATAAAAAAAAAAAAACAAAAAAAAAAACGTGCGTACACTGCAGAACGCAGTTTAGAATAAGGTAACGAGAAACATAAACAAGTGAGACCCCAAAAACTAACCTTCTTGCTTGCTTTGGCTAACGCAAATAATTTAACTGGTAGCAGAACAAACAATTAATCGGTTTTACCGTTGACTATAGCCAATTAGCATTATACAGGGAACTAAGTCACGCAAAATTGACGAGATGAGCCAAACGAATAACGGCCAAGGGGATAGAAAACACCAGAAAGACATTTCTGTAAATCACGAAAACAGCCAGGAATTGGACCAGTCCTCCTACCAAGAGCGCCATTTCACCAAAGCCAATCATCTTCGGATTATTCTCGCCCAGATGGGAATGCCGGAGCTTCTAATGGCCCCCTTTCCCTCATTTTAGCCGATTTAGGTATCTCCGGCAACTGAATGCCATACGGAATGGGCGATATTAAGGCGCGGTGCCACCACCACCACCACCACCACCATGCCAATACGGGGGAACCAACGTTGCAGAGGTCCAGACCAAAGTCAGATTGGGCTTTGTGTAATTGTCACGCCAGTCACAGCAAGGTTAGGCGTTGGGTAGACTAAGCTAGGCCGCCCTTTACTTTGGAGCAACACTCTGGGCTGGCTTTCGGGGAGGGAATTAATGTAATAATCTCGAAAGGTTGTACCGCTGAGGATACACATTTAGACAAAAAGAGCATACAAAGTGCATCCTTGTTGCTATTCTACACTTTCTTTCTGCTAGGACTGGGCGTAAGGGGTCATGAGATTGAAACGAAAAAGCACAATAAAAGAAATGGTGCAAAAAATCAAAGCCGAAATAAAAAAATAAGGCGCTAAACAGCAGGAGGAGCAGAACGAAAATAGAACGAAGCAATTAATACAGATAGACAGCAAGAAGGAAAGCAAGAAAGAAAAAGAAACAAATGAGAACAGAAATAACTTTGGGACATTTCTTTCTGTTCTTTCTCTCTTTCTTTCTTCGGTCCTATCATTCTTTCTTCCTTTTCTTCTTCTTTCTTTCTTTCTTTCTTCTTTTCTTTCTTTTCTTTTCTTTATTTCTTTCTTCCTTTCTTTCTTTCTTTCTTTATTTATTCCTTCTTTCCTTCCATCCTTCCTTCCTTCCTTCTTTCTTCTTTCTTTCGTTCTTGCTTTAACCCTTCCTTTCTTTTCAAAAGGATTAATATAACTGACTGATACCAGCAACAGTGGCTGCTTTAAGAATTCCTATATAAAACCCCACGTGGCAGCAGACGAGATGTACGAGTATCACAGCAAGGAAACGAAGGCAGACTATATTGTAGTCGCCCCGCCAATTTTCACTGATTGATTGACCAGACCCCTGGAGTAGGCTGCAAAAAGAAGGGTGGGACACAACGGCATAATGGAGAAGACGTGGGAGGAACGTCTCGGATAAAATCCGTCTTAGCCAGTCACATATTTTTGCCTAAATCGTATTTGCATTCTGTTTTATGATGGTTTTCACAAAGGCTTAAAAAACTACTTATTTTAACGTACTTACAGTTCTTTTTCTTAGATCTTTTTTAGTGAAATGTTTGTTCTTGTCTGAAGCATGCCAAAAGATCCGAGAGAGGCTAGCCAGGAAATCAATAAATTAAACCATAAGCATATACAGGCTATATAAATAAAACCATGTATATATTACAGATTCTTTAATTCAATATCGATGTCTTCAGCGTTATTTATAACCAATATCATTTCAGACCATCTTTCATTGGCATCATTCACTTCTTTTCTCCCCATCTTAAATCAATCTGTCACTTTCATTTTAAACGATAAGGTGTTTGTATATATTTCGCCGTTAGCTGTTTTATAAGCGCCCCAGAACATATCACTTTGTGTTTGTATGGATTAATACATGGAATCCGTGTTGAAGATTCCTTCCTGCCATGGTTTCTGGGCGGCACTCTGGCTGAGCAGCAAGGCGCTCGGGTCAAATCGATAGGTCGTGATTTCAGATCCAGTCACTTTCACCTGGTTGCCTGGCTGCTGCTTAGTCCAGTTTACAAATGTAGCAGCTATCATATGCAGAAAACAAGAGTCTAAAGCTGAATAGTATATTTCATTCCGCCTGCTTTCTACTTGTGACTCTTTGGGCTATGGTTTTGGCAGTGGCTATAGGTGGCCTCTAAACCCGAAATATAAAGAATCATAACTAGCCCCTAGCAATGACTTGTATCAAACACAAACGCTCTCTTCTTATAGTACCACCACCAGCATGTTCTGATATCCGGCATTATTTCAATCAAGGAATAAGCTCATCTATAAAGCACCAACAGGAAATATTTCGCGCCACTATACCGCAACACTGATATCCGGTCTTATACGGAAGCCAAACCACCCTTGGTGCGCATGCGCTCTTCGCTGTCCCATGTATCATGTGCATGGGGCAGCAACACGTCCGGACGAAATGAGCTACAGCTCTGATATCACACCTCTTTTGGATTGTGTCGGAATAAAACCTGAACCTACTGCTCTCCAATACATATAAAGACAGCCGACCTAAGGAGCTTTATTCCTTGTGCCTGACAATGCGTGTTTATTCTATTCGTGCCAGACGGTGTGCCCCCCCCCCACGCAACCCCCCCCCCCCAGCTTCTCGATCGGTACCCCATTGATTGACAGCCATGTCGATACAGACAGATCTTTTGTTTGTTCAAAGGGGGTGCAGCCTTATTATCGAGCGATGCGACTGACAACCTTCCTTGTTTGCGTGTTGTTCGATAGCCCAAACAAATGCGGCCGCGCAGTGCATCAGCGTCACTCAAAAGAACCTTGCACTAGACAGAATGGAGCCGGGGAAAGAGAGGAGTGAATTTTCTATGGCGACCAGCGTGCTTTCAGCGACGTGGCAAGAGAGATACGGGCTCGATTTGTGACGCAGTTATCCATTAAAGGGCTGAAGGAATTCAGTTTTGGAGCTTTAAAAGGGGGGGGGGG
>JAAUYG010061768.1_pt1 | contig 16073 bp, 15 predicted proteins | sample 7278091 | NCBI WGS metagenome assembly JAAUYG01 (sample SAMN14350201, study PRJNA611818) | marine sediment metagenome | isolation source: surface marine sediment (0.6m) | place: French Polynesia: Moorea | collected 2018-08 | reverse complement strand
GGCGGCGCTGTCCTCAATTTACAAAGATAATTGCTGTTGCTTCTTTCTGATCCAGAGGAGATGGCCGAGTGTTACGGATACATAGATCACTGGCCTGTTGACGGTCCCCACGTGGGGGGGGGGGGGGGCGGGGGGGGGGGGGGGGGGGGCGGGCGGCCCCCCCCCCCCCCCGGTCCAAGTACTGGGCCTGGGCAGTGTGAAAATCCCTATTTCCCTTCCCAGTTCCATTAAATGCACAGCGGAGACCATCTTTAACGCCAGCCCTTTAACACCGCTTATCCCTGGTGACGGGTTCTTTAATATAGTAAAAGTTTTTATCATAAGTATATATGGTTCTTTCAGGATCAGTACTCTCAGGATTTACCGAAAAAGTAGTTCTGGTTCAGGTTCACTTTGAGGTTGACATAGCATTGTTTATTTTGACTTTTATTTATATGCACAGTTAAGTTGCCTTACAGTTGTACAAATTGTTAATTACTTAGTATCACATGAAGTCGCCTATCTCGTTAAAGAGAAAAGATGGATTCTTGTGAAAAATACCAGATTCTGTGTGTGTTCATGTACAAGGTAAGAGTCTAAATGAAACCAAACCCTGGGCTGCAAGTGGGAAGAGGTTTTCAGGTACAGCTGATCAGTTACGTTAACTGTGCTGCCAGAGTGGTTGGCCATTTGATGCATATAACGTAATCTTTGTATTCACATACTGTTCACTGCTAATTCAGTGTCCGATACTTTTGTTTCTTTTCCCAGGAACGGAGGTGACATTTAACTACAATCTGGATGCCTTGGGCAATGAGAAGACTGTCTGCCGTTGTAATGCCCCTAACTGCAGCGGCTTTTTGGGGGTGAGACCAAAGGTGAGAGATAACTAAATATTTCTGTGGTGTTTTAGGTTTATACTATGTGATACTGATCAGGTCCTGGTTGACACTGTTATGTCCCTTTAATACCCGTAACATGTTAACCTGCCATTATGTTTAAAGGCAATGTAGTACAAGTCTTAGATAGGATCGATGTGTTGACTGTATATCGGTATATGTATTTCTTCCACTCGATAATTTACATGCCTGTATGTCTATGGGTAAAAGTCTTACTATAATATCCAAATTGTCTATCAGTCGACATGTGTACCATTACTTCGTATATTTAAACAAACAGGGAGTATTTGGCGCCAAACAAATTCATAGCATGACCAGTCTGTTTCATTCGAAAGCCAAGCTACCCTTGGGCATATGACTACCTTTTAGACAATCTCATTACGTTGTATAAAGCTTCTTCGAATCATGAGGCGTCACGATTTTCTCGCCTTTTCGCTTCTTTCGGGTAGCTTCGGAACATTTTTGCTGCTAAAGGGCCTTAAACTCCTTCCCATTCAAAGCCATATCTTCAGTCGCCATACCACAATGGTATCTGTCACTGCATTCTGTTCCTCTCACTTTCTTTAGACTGCTATTGCGCTGGACATTGAGAAACGGTTTCGCGAGCAAAAGAAAAGGAAAAAGCGCAAGCCCAACTTTGTCAAGCAGCATGAGGACGACTGCTATCGGTGCGGGGACGGTGGGGAGCTCATCATGTGTGACAAAGTGCTCTGTCCCAAGGTGTATCATCTGAAATGTCTGCGTCTCCCCAAACTGCCAGCAGGTTGGTGATTTTGACACTGATCGTGGAAGTAGCACTAGCGATAGGACTGTTGATAGCAGTAACAATTGCTGTAAATAGTAATAGATCTAGCAGTACTTCCTATTGACATCTCATCTCATGTGTGGATACTAGTAGGTCCATATGCAAAGAATACGATTCAGAGAGTATGCTTTATGTATGGTTTTGCTTGCTACCTGCGCCATGGGCTATATTAATTACTGCACTTAAACACAAAGAAACAATTTGTGAATGATACAATTTTTTTTTACCAACAGAAAAATTTAGTCTGTGTGGATGGAAAACCAACTGCTTACCCATTCTCCCCCCCCCCAGCTACCCCACCCTCACCCCCCACCCACCCCAAAGAAGAAACAATGAACTTTATAAAAAATAATTTCAACTTTAATGATTATAATGATGTGTAATTGATTATAGGGCTTCAAAGCGATACACCAACAAACTTTCTCTCATTGCAATAGCTTTGTTAACATTGACAGAAGTAATTGTTACTATAATGTCTGTGAAGCACTCTGCGCCCAGTTGCTATATTAAAGTGTATACATCTGTTCTGGGCATTGTATTGTTTCTCACGTCAGTGATGACGTCTCTGTCTCCAGGAAAATGGATCTGTCCATGGCATCACTGTGACCTTTGTGGAAAGAGATCCATCAAACTCTGCTCCGAGTGTCCTAATTCGTTCTGTCCCAGTCACATCGAAGGGAACATCTTCCAAATTCCCGATGACAAACTCGTGTGTTCCGACCATGACGAGCTGCTATCGGCAGTCGAGACGTCTAAACTCGAGGCCTTGGCCAACATGCCTGCCGAATCGATTCTTACCACATCGGCCAGCGAGACAAATTCCGATATGTCGGGTAACCATAGTGACAGCGAATCCAGTGGGGATAACAGCCCGACGCTGGGAGAATCCCTCTCCGTGGCCGAGGAAATGGCCGTCAAAGGCCAAACCCTGCCGTCAAGCAAACGTAACGGTAGCACCTCGGGCTACAGTGAAAGCAGCTCCGTCAGCAGCAGCCAGTCAAAAGTTGACCAAGCGGACAAATTACCCAAAGTCAAACGTAAGGGGTCCAAAAAGAAAACTGTCGCATCCGGTGACGATAAGTTGCCAGGAAAGTGTGGAAAGAAGGAGGCTAAACGTCATCGGTTGGAGCAATTGCAGAAAGCGAAATCGGCAGATAAGGCGAACAGTATTGGGAAGGGTGTGGAGACCAAGAAACTGGGCAGTCCCGAAGCTGGAACTAGTTGCAAAGGACGCAAAAAGAAAGATGCAAAACAACCGGTGTTGGAGACACCAATGTTTGACGATAACGAAGAGGATGAGTTTGGTAAGCTCGTTATCGATATCCCATTGGTATAACCACATTCGTCCTGTCGAGGCAGCTAGTTGTTAAAAAAAAAATAAGTGAAAAGGAAATCATGCATTTGTTACAAAAAATCTCCACATGAAAAACAAAGTGTGCACTGTGGTTGTATGTATATGGGCCTATTATGCAATGACAGAGCGAAAGCATTTCTTTGCGTGAAGCTTGCTCGAATCTTCCGCGCGATGGTGTTGTTTACAAGTTCTTTTTTTTTCTGTTGGTGGACACGTATTTGTACAAAATTGTAAAGTTAAATCTTTTAATAATCTGTAAGCAGTGAGAAAAAAATCATGATCGTACGTACAGTGTATATACATGCATATGTGAATATACATATCCTTATCAGAAGTTTTAGTTTCAGTAGGTTGCAACAAGATTAGTAGCACTTGCGTTGAATGAATTCTCTACGCATACGCATTACCTTGCGCTGGATGATTCGTGTTAAATGAAGTGTGACAGGTAGTATATCGCATACCAGTGTGTTGTATGAAAAGTGTACAAAGTACTTCTGTAGTTTGCCTGATTAATCTTTATAGTCAAGTTGCCAGTGGCATTATACCATTTTTGGGCTCCGCCTACCCTACGCTACTATCATTTTACTAGTTACCATGTTCATTCTTATAGAAGCGCAGTACCTCCAGCAATAAAATTCATGCCAAATACATTATAAAATGTATTAAAGAAGCTCTTTAAGAAAGGTAAATTCTGAATGATATTAGTGTCCGTTTGGCCACCGCAACTGCAAATCAACGCTTTGTTGTAAAGAAAGGTCCATGTGGTTCCTGTAATGTATATATATGCATAAATGTCACTGGGTTGTAGGTACCGGCCAGCGGGCTTTATTATTAAAATTATTAGGAGCTCACCCAAGGCTTTGCACTCGTGAACTCGGCTTCTTCTAATAGAATAAACATGGTATGTCATGACATTAGTTACACATTTTCATCAGTGTATGGCCCAAAGTACCAATTTTGCACGTTAACTGTTTCGCTTTGGAATCCAGGTCATTTGACCAGGATAAATGCATATGCAAAGGTTTAATATGCAATTTGCACTAGGAGAATATATGTTGGAAAACAGCAGATAATTACTGGGAAACCGCGCTTTTATCATGTTTGCCTGTTTGGCATAGAAGTAGAAGTACCACCTATGTAGCTAGTATATTGTATATTAAGGAAACCAAGGTTTAACAGGATTAATTTTGTGAATGATAATATTGTATCCTGGTTTGACAAAAAATTTCCAAGCGCTCCTGGTTGCAGTTGTTCTAAAAACAAATTTGGGTCGCGGTTAGGGTGCGAAGATATTGCGATGCCTCTCCCCCAGCATATTTTAATAACTAATCTCTCAGGCGCACCTCATGGGCGCATGTCAAGTTAATGGGGGGTTTCAATGAAATACTCAAGTGCATTTCAAATTGCGCCCCCCCCCCCCAACAACACATTTTAGATCAAAATCCTGGCACTCTACTGTTTTTGAACGGAGTTGTCCCGTAATATTGTGTAGCATACAGTAGCCTTAGTTTTACATAAATTTATGATCATATTCCTTTGTTTATAGAAATTTTTTATATATCCTTAGTTTCAAGTTTGCATTCATTTTAGACGCTGATCATAAACACGATAAAAGGAATTTTAGGCTTAGAGAACCCAGAGCATTTTGTGTATATTTATGAAGTCTTGAGCAGTTGCTAATTGGTTCAGACACAACATGTCTGTGTTTGGGGATTGGAACCTATTACGACATAGCGCTTGATGCCATGGTGCAAATTGTGGAGGTCTTGTTGGGGTATGGATGTTTTTATCAACCTTTATCAGTTTCAAGTCAGAATGGTTCATTTTCGATTGATACATAGTATGTAGACCAAACACTTGTACATACACAACAACGGGAGCATGAATGCTGTATATGGAACATTTAATTGCCAGTTCTGTCATTTGCGATCATGGCCATTCAATATTACTGTTACGAGTGTACTAACAGTATGAATTTGTATACCGGCCTGCATGGCAATGTGCAGATAAGCGAACAAATCATGGCTCTTGTATCTTTAGTAGTAAGTCTTTCTGAATGCCACGCAGCACACTTTGTAATCAGTTGTTGGGGGTTGGAGATTGTACACGTAATCCTTGGATGCTATATAATTCTTGCAATGTGTCAGTTATATCATAGGAATGAACAAATCATGGACACTTGACGTAGAACTGTCCGACAACTGCTTTAAAGCGAATATGTGTGGTGGGACAGCGGTTTGCATCATTAAATTAATAGTATATTTTGTCCTGGTATTCCATGCATGTAAGCCTGTAAAAATGTTTTTGTGTCGGCCACCACCAATATGTTAAGCTTGTGTCTGGTTGACGTTGAAGATTTGGGAAGAACACACCAAGGCAGCATCGTTGTAGCTGCCAAAACAGTGTAGTCATAGACTGTATTAAGTCTGTGTAACATGTCTCATGGTATTATATATAGCAGACAAATTCACTGCCTTTTAAGCATTTATGTAATTTTAGTCTCAACATCTCAAGCTTTTGCTCTACAGTTTGCTGTTCCAGCGAGGTTGGCAGAAGGTTACAAAAAAATACTCTTCGAGAAGGCTGTTCCTACCACTCGATAAACACAACTATGTGTTGGCACGGCCGATAACACCACCGTAATAGTTTAAAGTGAGGAGACCGACTCATAGGAGACCGACATGAGTTGGTCTATTAAACCTAACCTTTGGCAATATTTGGCTGTGGTTTGCAACCTGGTCAGGTTGCTACATGTGTTTGCAGTGAAAGGTGTGGGAAGGTCTGTGGAAGATCTAAGCTTGGTTATGTATTATGGGTGTTTATTGTAAAAAAAGCCCTAGTACATGTGAAATAATAAAAATGTATTATAATCTCAAATGTGTGTTTAAGCTGCTTTTCTTGGTGTTTGTGGAAGTTTGAGCCTGCTTAAGCAGTCACCTGGCAGTTTAGTAAGGACACCAGAGTGAAAGGATGGCACACGGTCCTTTCTCGGGGGTCCCTCACATTCATATATTAAGATTGTCAAAATTCTCGATTTTTAAGACTCATACAAATCGACCTGTATATTCGCCTTAACTATGCAGTTAAACCTCACTTTGCCACCACCTCGGAATTAAAGCCACTGAACCAGATTCTCTGAAAATGGTAGAGTGTGCCCCGCAAATAGAAAACCCCTGATAGAATAAAGTTTGCTATGTTCCGAAAAACTGGACGGGATTGAGCAGGAGGAGAGGGTGTAGGTTCTGACAGAGTCGAGTAGTAAGGAACACATGTATAGTGAAACTTGTATATAAAGACCACCCTAAGGACCAACAAAATGTGATCCTTATACACAGGTGGTCTTTATATGCAGGTTCAATAACTGGAAAGTATACCCCTCGGGACTTGTATACTGTGGTCTTTGCAGGTGATCTTTATATACAGGTGGTCTTTAGAGTAGGGTTGATGGTATACTGAAAAGGAAGTCGACTAAGTTAACAATGGTCACTGGAGTGGGCAGCTTGTGCCAACTAACCTTTATGGTGGCCAAGTTCACTGGGTGCGAATGTGGTGTGCATGGTCGAGTGGTAGAACACTCGACTTCAGACCACTGGGTCCCGGCTGTGAAACCCGGTGTATTTAAGTCTGGGGCCCTTTAATCCTTCATCTCATTGCCCGGCTCTCGGTCCGTCGCTCATAAGACCTTTGCTGTTAAGAAGCGACATTTAATAAACCAATTCACTCACTGGGTGCGCAGGGACCATTTAGGCAGTCAGGACGCAGTGATACTAGTATAGAGTAGCTCCACCTGGTGGGTACAATGAGACGGGGACAGTTTTGGGACAGTGTGCTTAGTTCTGTGTTCGAGCAAATGGCAACTACGGGCAGATGAATGAATGGAAATCCTCTGCTCCACAATTTATATTATCTTGATCAGTGCATGTGCAGAGTTCGGAATGAATATCTGTGTTATATCTGTATTATCATGTATTAGTCATATGTGCTAGCAGTATTTATTTGAGTTGCTCTACCAGTGTTGGCTTCTCAGATGGAATAAATAGTACTGTCGTGTGTTACTACTAAGTGCTCCTTGCCTTGCTGCTGTGGTCAAAAGTTGATCACCTGGTTGGTGTATCGATGTAAGGATGCATTCCACAACCTGTGTTCTCTACAGTTCTCCCAACTCTGTCATCTCATCCCATTCATTTCCATCTGTACCATGTCATTTAATAGTGCAGATCACTAATCTGTATTGTTAAAAATCCAATCTGACGTTAAATAAAACCTTACCTTGTGTTGTTGGAACCATCTCAGCCATGGGCCTTATGAGATATCTGACCGTCAAACATCCCCTTTGACAACTGGACTGCCCCCTCATTACAACTGGTTCATCTTTCTTTCCATGGTGGCAATCAATGTAAGTGAGAGACACGTCAACAAACAGGAAGAGCAGATGCAGAAGGCCTATTACTTACTTGCTGCAATGGATCCATGAATCGGTCAGCCTTACGAGGTCATCGAAGGAGTAGTTTCAGGATTCCTTGCCACTTCTTCATTGGAACCTCGCCAGAGGAGGCCCAGATGAAGGTCTTGATGACAGCCTAGGTCTTGCCCACCCAGGGGACATCTGGCTCCAAGAGTCATACATAATGAGGCCTGCTTTAAGGACTCCACTCTCTCTCCGGACTTCGTCATTAGGGATTTGTCATCTCCCTCCTTGCAGGCTGATGGGAGAGGATGTCTGCAATGACCTGGATCTAATAAGAGATGAGCAAAAAGGGGGTCTTGAAGCTCCATATGCTTCCCTTGGTTGGAAGATTGACTCCTTCTCTTAGGCACCTGGAGAGGTGTCACAAAGGACATGAAACCTTACGTTGGTGAGGCCGTCATTGCTTCTGTTTCTGATGGAAATCCCTCAGCGATAAAGAGTGCAATCGTGGAACTGCTTCCTATGGCCCGGGGGCAGGATTCTACTCACACTACAGCCAAGAAGGCAGGCGCTTATGCCTGGTCTTCAAACTCAAATCGCTAAATATGTGTCTTCAAATAGAGGAGTTCTGTATTCAAACGTTGATTCAAGTTTTTGTGGGATCATCAGGAGCAGGAGTAGCTTTAGACCTGGCGGACACATGCCTCTACGTAGCAATCCGCTCTTCTTACAGGAAGTTCCTTGAGGTTCGTGTTGAAAGACTTAACCGGGGGTCATTGCCATGTATATCAAAGGAGGGTACTTTCTTTGGCCTGGTCACGGCCCCCGAGGTTCTTTATGAAGCTGTTGGCCCCCATAGCGGCGCACCTTCAACTCAGGACTATGTCTATGTTTCCATACATCAATGGCATCTTTAGCGCTCAGGATTCAGCTTGTCTTGTATGGAAAGGCAGGAATGCCGGTGTTCAATTCTCTCTCCGGCTACGCTTCAGTGTAGATCTCCCCAACTTAGAACTCTTGCACACCCATGTGATAACACATCTAGGTGCTCTCATAGACGCTCTTACTGGGGTAGTCACTTCCGCTTAAGGCATGGGCCAAGGGCTTTCTCTGATAGCACAGCAGCTGCTTGCTAGTGGCCTTAGCAGGGCACCCATGAAGAGTCGTCCATCTCACGGTAGCTTGTTATAGTGTCTATTTCAGCCAAGACTGATTTCTTCTCACCAGGCGGGAAACTTCAAGCAGGGTAGAAGCAAACTGGAAAAGAGGAGGCTCTTTATTCCTGATTAGATCGTCAGTTAGTGGGTCAGGGAGTCCGCCCGGCTCTTGGATTCATGTCTGCCAATCAGGTCTTGACCACAGACACCTTCGATACAGGATGGGGTGATTAAAGAAGCGTACAGGAACGAAGATTACCATCTTCTTGTCAGCCTGGTGGAGGCCTTCACTATATCTAGGGTTTTCCAATTCTTCAAGCAGAGCCTTTGTAAGGGAGTTATCCAGGTTCAGATGGACAACGCCACAGTCATGTTGTAACTGGATGGGAGGTAGCAAATTCCACACTGTCTAAAAGTTAGCTTGGGATATGCTTCTCCAGTGTCTGACCAGGGACATCAGCCATTGGGCTATCGATCTGTCAGGCACTGACAATATTGATATGGATTTTTTTTATATATATATATCACTTGACAGGGCATCAGATAAGTGTGGACAAGTCTGAAGTGTTATCTCTCAATCAAAGAATACTTTTCCTTCTCTTTCTGTTGTGGTTGGGCCCCTCAGTAGGTCTCTTTGCAACGAGGGTTAACATTCAGGTTCCTGTCTTCTACATTCGAAACCCAGAACGCTCACCCAGCAGTTACCTGTCTGGAGGCTCTTGGGGAGTCTCTTCGGGAGTTTCATTTTTCTGTGTGCATCATCCACGGTTCTAAGAAGCAGTCAACTCACGTTTCTGTATAACACCAAGTGACAGCCTTTTTCTCGCTGGTGTCAAGGGGTCAATTTCATTCCAATTCACGTATCTCCTGCTCAAGATCTGGACTACATGGAGTACCTGTCTTTTATTCTACAGATCATTATACTATTCTGGCCCATGTACCCTCTGTTACTGGGTGGGTTTCCCTCCAAAGAAGTGCAGGATCCCTCCTTGGGATATAAATTAGAGCTTTCTACCCTTTTCGTAGACACTTTCTATGTGCTGGGACCGCGGCCAGATAGTGCTATGGTTGAGCGTTCTCCTGGCATGCGGGAGATTGACGATTCGATCCCAGATATGTCAAGCAAAACGTTGCAAGTGGAGGTTCTGCTGTTTTGCTTTCAATTTTGCAGTCTTTACTTTCATTTGTTCTGACTTATTTGACCAAGACCATTGTCTTTTTCTGTTTGATAAAGACTGTAAAGCTGACTCGTCTTTGGCTGTAACGTCTCTTTATTTATGTACTTCTTAAATTTCCTCTGACATGCATCTATGCTGCTAGTAGGTTAAAAAGGCATTTAGCTCTTCTAGGTTCCAAGGTTTCAATATCCACATGATTGCAATTGGTTAAAACTACATATCACATCCATTAAATTTTCCCATTTAAAATGGCTTTGGCCTGACAAGTCTATGCTAAACGGTAAGAATAAAATAAAATTTATTTCTATTAAATCGTTTTGTGCTGTTCAATTTTCTGGCCCCTTTTTGCGCAACATGTCCTTTCCTCCTTCAGCGTTAATATTTCCCTCGTGTGCAATCTTCATCAGGTCTTCTAATCAAAGCTAAATCCAGGCATCGTAAGGAAGTATATAAGCTATTTAATAAATGAATGAAGTTTTTATACCAAATAAACTATATCTGCACATTTATATTTTCTACTTTTCAAATATATGTTGTAAGTGAGACCTGGTCACACAATGTGTGAACCTTTTCTGGGTAGCTGACTGAAAAAGAGGCAGTATGAAAAAACTCTTGGATATATTTAGAATTGACCAAATAACCCCAAATGACACTTAAGGAACGAGAAGAATAAAATTAAAGCGCAAAATAAAATTAGCGCTTTTAGCACTTTTTCTTGTAGTATAGTGCGAAGTAGCACTTTTATGTCAACGGTGACCTATTCAATTCCTGTTCTTCCCCTGGCGCATAGCATGAAAGTGCCAAGTGCCACGACAAAGTAGCACTTCAGAATAGATCGATCATGCTTATCGAAGTCATCCCCCACCCCACCCCATCGGTTACTTAACCGACGACTGATGAGATTTGTTGACCTGTACCCACTTTTTGTTGATTGATTGATTGATTGATTAATTGATTGATTGATTACATCACAGTTTAACGGCACATCAACACCAAAAGGGACATACAGTGCTACAACAGGTGATAATGATTGCAACGTCAATTCAAGTCGCTATACGGTCTAAGAACTGCACTGTGTGAGCATGGTGAGAGCATTCGTTATCAGGCCAAGTCTGAACAAAATGTCCAACAAGACCCGATACCCAGGGGCGCCACGGCGAGGCTGCTCTCATGCACCCCAAGAGCATACCGAGACCCATGGCTGGCCACATTTCGCTGTATGCATAGTGTGACACCGTGACCGGGATTTGGTGGAGTGGTGTGGGGGGTGAGGACAAGATGTCAGAACTAGAATAGTTCTTTTTAGTGTGGTTCGATGGTCGGCCACACAAGGTCACTGAGGCATGCAAACAACATACAATGTTTTGTGACAAACGTTATTTCAATACACTTCGTCGTTCTGCTTGACCGATTTACAATAATAAATATAAATACAGATATTTGCGTGCGGTTTTCTTTAGAATGTTCAAGGCCATATGTAACGATAAATTAACTGGGATGCAGCTATAAACAGTCACTGCTCCCATCAAGCACACACTTAGACGCAAGCGGGGATTGGCATCCATACCGATTTCATCAGGTAAGATTGAATTTGTTGGATCATTGTTATGATTGAAAGAATATAACTTAATTTAAACTATATAGAATAAAACTTACAAATACTTATATATTAATTTTTTACTCTAAAAAGCAACAAAGTCTGTACTCTATTCATTCCAGGTAATCGTTCAGAAAAAATACATGTGTTGTTCCGATAAAATAACAGGTAAACTTTCAGGAAATTACAGGTAAACGTTTAGGTAAAATTACAGGTAATCGTTCAGGTAAATTACAGTTAATGGTTCAGGTAACACTACCGGTAATCGTTCAGGTAAAATTACCGGTAATCGTTCAGGCAAAATTACATGTAGCAGTTCGGGTAAAATTACAGGTAATCGTTCAGAATTCAGGTAAAATTACAGGTAAACGTTCTGGTAAAATTACAGGTAAACGTTCATTTCAGAGCAACATGATTAACAAATCATGCATCGATATCTTAATTTTTGCATAACATTGCATATCATTGATCTTTGCAGAAAATTGTGTCTTCAGTTTGAGTTTCAAAAGGATAATTTATTTGTACCCAAATCCCAATAGTTGTAGCACTGACATTGCTGAAACCCGAACTAACACTGTCGTCCCCAGGTGAGTTGCATAGTTTGGAGACACTCTGAAGGTCCATAGGGCAGCGATGTAAATGGAATGACTGAAGCGTACATTTAATCAATCCGACATGTCGCATCCTAGCTGAGACATGTCAGATTGACTGAATATATGCTTCGGTGATTCAATTTACATATTTTTTACTGTTATCCAAAGCATGAAAAGCCGTCTGCTTGAAGAAATTTATAACACACATACGTGCATTTGTATAGCAATAATACGGGTTGCTATTCAGATCCTTAGAATGGTTAGAAGCTATACATTCTCGATATTCCAAGTGGAGTGCTCAAGGCGAACCAAATATTAGGGAATCTGTATTGATTGGTGAAGCATCAGTTCATGAACTCTTTAACATGTAAGACACATCAAATGTCACCAACCAGTATCAAAATTGCTGAACAGATTGCCTGGAATTCGGTGCGAGATTCCAAAAATAATGCAACTCTTCAGACAGAAAGAACAACAATTTTAATACCCTATATTGCAGCTGTTTTGCAATAACATTTTGTACCACATTTTGAGCACGAACTTGGGAGACTGTTTAAGCATCATTTGCAGTACCTAACATCGCCCAATGCCAAAAGGTGCATTTGAAAGTATCCAGATATATTGAGAGATAATATTTACATATTTAGTATAGCAGGAACTGTTAAGCTGTTACCAGACCTTGTTGCCTTTCTAGAAAACATTCTTATGTTGCATTTTCATCATCTATGCCAGGAGACATCAACGCAGCATGGCTGCTTTGCGATTGAGGGCAGTATACCCCATCTGCAGACTGCTGATGGTATTATTCAGTTTCGGATTCTTGGGGAACATAATTAAAATACTACCGAAAACCTGGACAGGAAGATTAGCCAAAACACTTCACAGGGAAGGCCAGTTTGACCCGAATGGACCCATATCCCCGGACGACCTTCTTCAGGGCGTTGGAAGTTGGGGCAATGTGAAATACATGGTAAGAACCTATTTCCGAGAAGCCATACAAGGTTTTGTTTGCTTGGGGGAAAAAGTTCCAAATGTGGAACTGATGTGGATGAAACAAACCTCTGTGGACACATGTCGTCTGCTGGACTTCGAGAAAGCAGGGCGACCCCTGGTGCTCAACATGGGAAGCTGTAGCTGAGGACCTTTTATGTACAGGCTGGAGGATTTCCGGAAGCTTGTGCAGGATTATGGTCACGTGGCGGATTTTGTAGTTGTTTATTTACGCGAAGCTCACGCGAGCGATGAGTGGCGATTGAACAATAACGAGTACTCAATCAGGACGCATCGAAACTTGCAGGAACGGCTCTCTGCTGCCAGAATGTTACACCAGATGGCGCTGCCTTGTCCGTTGCTAGTGGATACCATGGACAACAAGGCAGCAGCATCGTTTCGCGCCATACCGGAAAGACTGGTGATTGTCCACAATGAGACTGTAGTCTACGAAGGAAGGAGAGGGCCTATTGGGTACGATTTAAAAGAAGTTCAAGATTGCTTGAGAAAATTTGCCTAAAAGAAATATGGTATGTTATGTGGTAATTGTTTGCAATTCGGAGAGTGACTCCTTTTCTACTACATATGGATCTGTTTCAAGGGAAATAGGCTCAAGACATATGGATCTGTTTTAAGAGTCAAAAGTGTTTTGTAACATAACGTAAGCATTATATACATGTGCCGGGTAGGTTATATAGTTGTGACAGTAGAAATCAAACAGTTGAAATGATGCCATAAACTGTTAAAAATATGTAAAATACAAACCATTACAACGAAAGTGTGTCCAACCTCCTTAAAAAGTTAAATATTGTATCCGTCCTTGTGTCGAGTGTCAATGACGATGGTTGTGTTCAGCCTCTCACAGAGGAACCAACCGTCTGAATACCTGCACAACACAGTGGAACGTAGGCCAGACTTTTGGAGTGACACTTTATTTCCTTCATTCCTCTCTTGTTTCTTCCCTTCATTAATTTAATCAGTTTGTGCTTGAAATGTTTCTTTTATCTAAACTAAGTGCCACGCATTGCAGTATTATATGATATACGAAGCATGCTGAATGTGCCAGCAGATCCTCTAACATGAAGAAATATTGAAATAAAAGTATTACACCATTTATATAAACCGTTATAGTTTATTATCGAAAATTGGTTCACATGAGAACGCTTAATAGACACTGCGGATTCTGCATAAAAATGAAATAAACACTCACGCATTACATCATGTATAGCTGAGACTAATGAATCCGGTGAATTAAACCATCAGCTGTGAAGAAATAGAAGAAAAAAAAAACTGATAGAGAATTTACTGCAAATATCAACCAAGTTGATGAAAGCATCGTGCAGCTTAATCGTAACGTTATGTCTGCCATAAACTGACAATGTTCACTCACTTTATATCCCCAGTCCCCAGATAAGCACACGTTGAAAATACACACCTTTTAGCCCTCACTTGTCACTAAGTCAACACCAAACGTCAGGATATACTAGTATGCTTTGGTGGAATGGGTTAACATAGTTCTAATCTCATTTATGGACGCGTTGTATGAGGACACAAAAAAGTCTCTAGGTTAATTCTAGTCTCCTGATTCAAACCTGTCCGGTTTAGGTTGGGAGCTCTTTTGCTAAAACGGAGTTCGAAGTAAACCTATGAAAAAAGCCTCGTTTCCAGACAACCCCGACCAAAACCCGGATCGAACACCTACCACCCAAATCCTGCACGCAAAGCGACTATGCATTGCATCACACACGTTTTGATTGATCGGGTGACGATTAGACCGGTTTTAACGCAGACGCGATTAAAACCATGCCATAGGCATTACCGTAGTGTATTCTGGGATCGTGGAGGTTTAATGAGAAACTGATCCATAGAAATCTGTTACAAATTCCGTCTATGTCAATCTAAAATCGAACACCGACTATCTGAGAACTACGGTTGCGCATCAGTTGAGACCACGTAAGAATTAGGAACGGACTGAAAATGAAGCCCTCTTTAGTACGACCATGGAACTGGACCTGACAATTAAAATCGCATCGAAAATGAAAGCATTTTTCAGGTCCCTGGTTGTTGCCTGTTCGGGGAATTGTGATTGCCGAACTCCCAACACAATGCGCTCATTGATGTACAAGTGCTATTTCAGCAGTCGGTATTTACGTATGCGGTTTAGGTTCATGTAAAAATATATGGCCATTTTTAGTGTTACATCCATTTATGTTATTTTGTCGTGAAGCAACCACTTGACTACTACGCCGGTATATTCCTGTAACTCAAACTGTGGCATCTTTAACGTTTCTGAGAGAGAGAGAGAGAGAGAGAGAGAGAGAGAGAGCGAGAGAGAGAGAGAGAGAGAGAGAGGTGAGAGAGGGAGAGTACTCTCGTAAATGAAAGGTGATTTTGCGCCCTTCCTGGAAGGTGTAAATTTATACTTTAAACCTATCTAATCATTATAGGTACACTTTCATATTTTGAATGCCATGTATATAATAAGTCCAGGTAGAAACTGTCTCCATGTAACGTAAGAAACACATGTGTACTTTTCTTTGAATGCACTGCATGCATGGAAGTGGCAAAGTTTAAGGTTAGTGTTTTAAAAAAAACTTTGTGTATTTCCGAGCTCATCAGAGCCGTTTGATGTATCGGGGAGCATTCATACCCGTGTTGCAAACCTTGACAAAAAGTGTTTTTAAGTGTTATGTACATTTTCCCAAAATGCAACAATGCACGCGTGCACTGTCACAGGCAACATGTTGAGTAAGGCAGAACCTTACAGTCGAGCAAATGTAGTACAATTATAGAACCTCACTCAACGACCAACCCAGAATAATTAAGACCATGTTAGATTAAAGACCACTCTCTGCATTTTCAATGCTTAGTAGTCTCACAAATAAACCCAGCCTACAATTAAGACCAGTTACATTACATTCCAAATGGGATTTCATGATTCCGAGTTTCCACTAAATTCTAAACACCTTGTCATCCCCATATGTGAAACATTGTAAAATGACTGCATATTATAGTCAGTCTGACATAACATTATCACCGAGTTTATGGTTAAGACTATCCCGTTATTCCCATTCTGCATATAAAGTCTTCTTGTCGCAAACACAGATTATTTG
>JAAUYG010301308.1_pt1 | contig 16078 bp, 16 predicted proteins | sample 7278091 | NCBI WGS metagenome assembly JAAUYG01 (sample SAMN14350201, study PRJNA611818) | marine sediment metagenome | isolation source: surface marine sediment (0.6m) | place: French Polynesia: Moorea | collected 2018-08 | reverse complement strand
GACCAAACTCCTGGACAGTTTTCAGTGAAGACAGCTTTGACGCAAATCAATGGAAATTACCGTCCTGTGCAATTTCAGGACATTGCGTCAGACAGATCCAAGGGAAATTTATTGCAGTTGCAGAAGATAGGAATCACACAATGTTGATTGTACGTGTTTCTCATTTTTTGTTGCCGCAGTTAACTGACCGGTTTGACCGACGCTAATGCCGCCTGTGCAGCTTCAGGGTCACAATTTTCAAGGTGCAGAACAGCCAAGGCCAACATGTCCAGCTTCTTGTTTCTTTTCTGTCTCCACATCTCGGGCTTCTTTTTGTTCATCCAACTTTGCAAAAACATCAAAGCCTTCTCTGGAAAGAGAACAAAATTACGTGTGTAAAAAAGTGTTTGGCGTTTGCTTTTTTTCCCTCGGATTTCAAAACCGAACAGACACAACAGGTAACACAACACATTGCTGCGAAGGGCGAAGGCAACCAACCGGCAGTGAATGATTTCAGTCTGGAAGTGAGCATCACAGCAGACAGCCTGTACGGCTTGGTCTGGGCATACATCTGTACGATGACGTCACCCTCCTCCTGAAGGTACAAAATGCACGCAACAATAAAGCATGTTCAGAACGTATGACGATCCACCAAGTCAGCACTTGGGACACCCACCAGCGGATCCAGAGGGGGATCTGGGGGCTCGGGCCCCCCAAGATTTGTTCAAAATCATACAGTTCTCGTTCTCAGGCAAATGTTCAGGAAAAAACCCCTATTTTGAGCAAATTTTGGGCTCAGGGCCTCCCTGGGGTCAAAACTCCACTGCCCCCTGTCCAAAATCCTGGATCCGCGCCTGGACACCACCATTGAGATTTGACACTCATTCCACCTTCTCCTTCAGAGGGTGTCAGGAAATGGGTTCGTCTTTTTGGGCAACTGATTGGTGAAGTGAGCTCCACAAAATCTAGCAAACTCACCTGGGTGACATCCAAAGTCTGTTCACTCTCAAACAACATGTGGTTGAAGTAATGAAACAAACCTTTCCCATAGTCAAGCAGCTTCAACTGAAAAGGCAGGCGATAAAAAGTGCTTAAGACACTTTGATGAGAACTGTTCGCTTGAATTAGGTACGCGAGTTGTCCAGTTTCAAATGTAAGCTTCCTAACATTTCTCACCTGCTTTCCTTTTTCATTAGTTTTGCACGCTTGCTGCAGTATTTCGGAAGGACTCAATTTTGCCATCTTGAAGTACGGAATTGCTAATTCCCAGTTGTCAGCGGATTTCCTGAAAATCAGACCACTTATCATCGTAGAGGCCGCGCTAACTGTTCAGATGTATTTGATGGGGAAGGGGGCTGTCGACAACAGCGACAATAGGAACCACGACAACAATGATGAGAACGAAAACAACTGCAACGTGACTCCTAAAGGCCGCTCTTCTGAGCTGAAGAAGCGCAGCCTAAAAACCAATCAAAACAATAACACGAGAAAGTAACCCAATAAAATGTTTAACACATGAAAATCTCACGGGCACAATTGTTTGGTGAAATTACCTGGCGTAGAACTCCGCTAACATGGCGCAGCACTGAGTGAGGAGACGCTTGATGAGTGGGTCCTTGACGCGCGTGTGCCACAGGTACGCTCTCATCAGTATTTGTACCTCGTGCAGCAGGTGAAGGTACGCAGGAGGGCTACTCTCCTTGTGACGGGTCGCCAGTTCAATCTGAAACAAGGATGCTTAGTCAGCGTCGAGGCCGCGCTGCCTTACTCAGAGGGGGAGGGAGTCCCGTCGACGACCACGACGGCAATAGGACAACACAACAAACCCTGGGTCGAATTTGCGCGTGTTGTTTCCTGAGCAAACGGGGATTTCGCTCACCATGTCGTTGTACAGCTCTTCAACTGACGGTTGCGTCAACTTGTAAAGACTCCAGTTGGACTCTTCATTCCTGTGAAAAGAGACACATGTTGCATGCGCATTTCACGACATCGAAACGAAAGCTGAAATGTGCACAGAACTCCGTGGACAGATGGATTTCCATTTTTGTTCATTTTTTTCAGACACGGGCTCTTTTTCACTCACCTTTTAGAAGATGGAATGTTGTGTTTCGTGAGCATAATCAGGCAACGAAACGACGTATCAAGACAGTTGGCACCAATAAACGGCTGCAGCCCAACTAAACAAATGTCCAGGTCAGGTGGTGGGAAAGTCTGAGCAGCAAATCAGAGAAGAGAACAGTTCAGCAGATATACTTTGAAAGTTAACCAGCTGAGAATGGTGACCAAAATTTCCAGTTAGGCTACCCTCTGGTTTTTTCCCCATTTCCAACAAACATATTTCCCACTTTCCAAAAATCACAGGCATTTGTTGTTGACTGTTGGAACAAGTGAGTTGAGAACCACAATGATTCCAGAATACACACGTTTGACACGTTGTCAAAGCGCAGAATTTCATGCAGCGCAGCCGCGACCCCTCGAGTTGTGTAAATCTCCAGCCCAGCTTCTGTTATCGCGTAAACCAGAAACTTGCTGCTCGCCACCTGTGTTTGCAAAAAATTAAAATCCACGGAGTGATGTCGACTTAGGAGAACAAAGAAGACAGAAAGACCTGGAAGCATGCTTCGAAAACGACAGGAGACCTGTGTAAACGATTAGAAGGTCAATTCTTCCCGTGGGGTTTCGTCTTGGCAGAGAATGTGTGCATGTGTGGAGGGGTTCGGTTTGACCGGATTCGCCCTTTTGAACCAAGTCGCACTTCCCCGTTTCGCCAGGGAAAATAGAAACAAGTATGAGCTGACTGAGCGTAAAGACCGAGCGCCCCACCATCTCGTGATTACGTTTTTCCTGCCACGTGATCAGACCCCCTCCTTTGGGTCGCGACCCCCTTGGAGGAGAGGCTGGGACCCTCCCCCTCTCTGCTCCAGGCCAGGACCCCCGACTCCACGACGGCGACACGTACATGACTTCAGGCTGTCACGCTTACAACCGTGCCCGGCCTAAAAAAGATAAAGGAAAAGATTGCTGAGAAATTCAACCTGGAGGCAGGACGCGGTGTAGGGGTATCTCGCGAGCGGCTTCACGGCGCCGTGCACCTCGTACAGGAAGCCCTCACGCGCCGTCGTGATGAACGCCGTGACGCCGACCTTCTTGTCCTCCTGGTCCGGAGAGCCGATGAACACTTCCCGCACGTCACGCCTCATCCAACCCGTCAGCCGCGTCGCGTCCGAAATATCTGAACAAAGTGATGGATTTTGGGAACAAAATGAAAGTGATAAATCTGTCAGTCAGTTTCATTCTGCCAAAAGCAATTGAAAAGTTCACCAACAATCGCAAAAATGCCAAATTGTAGGTTTTTCAACCTTCATGATGCTTTGGGTTGAAAGTTGAAAGTACGTTTGTGGAAAAAGCGAAACCGAATTTGATGACGAAACAATGGCAGGATTTTCGTTCTGTTCTTGTCACTGTCTGGTTTCAAACTCTTGACCGTCATTTTTGAGCACGAAAGATATTTTACGCACCAGTAACGTAAGTAGCGTCCAGTTTCAGGGAATGTAAGCTTGTGCCCTCGTCGAACTTCCTGTACACAACAGTGTAGACTTTCCCGTCCAGAAATCCCAGCCGCCCAAACTCACTGGCGCTGCCTGCAAAAAAAAAAAGACACAACAAAGATCAGCCAACGCCCACGAAAAATTACTTGGTGAGAAGTTGTGATGGTTTTATTGCGCGGGAAAGAGCCAAATGACGGCGGCAGGTGCAGGGGCGTGGAAGAAAACTCTTTGCAGACCATCTTCACAAGACAAACCAGGACAACCTTGGATGGAATGATCAACAACGCCTCCCAGTGAAAACATCAGACAAGTAACAGACAACCAGGCAGGCGCTATTTCCCGCCGACAAACTTACTGTCATACTCGTAATCGACACTGACTGGACACTCGTACGCGTCAGAGACTGGTCCAATCAACTCTCCTTCTGTGCTCATGCCAGGTCTCTGCTTGTCTTTTTTCTCTTGGACAAATGCCTGCATGCTCTGCCAAGGAAAACGACAAAAATAGTTGAACTTAGAGAACGGAACAAGAAGAAATCTCACCAGAATTATTTTTCATTTCGAACATTTGCAGGCAACAAAGACGAACATTGGCAACCACGATTTGTGAAATGTGAGCGGAAGATTTTTGTCTTCCAGCAGCAAACTGGACTGTCACACTAATTACCAACTTTTACACAAAAAATTAATTACTCATCACCTTCAGTATGATGGTTCGACCTGGTGGTTTCTGAGTCTTTCCAACAACTGGTTTACTTTTCTCAACTTGTGATGACGAGGATCTCATCAGTTTCGGGGGACCTTGAGAACGGAAGAGAGGAAAACGCCACTGTTCAACAGAAAGCTACAAACATGCAGGGCTGGGGTGCCGTAAGTTGTAAGCCTTTTAGCACACGGTCGCATTCTTCTCCCAAAATCACCCTTTGACACTTTATGTCACAGAGTTCTTCTGGCTATTTGTGATGTAAGCTGCAGAAAACACTTTCTTGTCCCTTTGAAAATTTTTCGTGGAACACAAATTCGTTCATAGTGGCCACAATGGCACTTGGTTGAACATCAAATAGCGTGTCTTTCCAACAGTTTCATGTTGAAGCAGATGCAAGAACAAGAGACAGCGTCATTGCTGGAGTCCTTGTTACTGTCATCCTTGTGCTTGCTTCCACGCACACCAAAACCCCGTTGCTCGCTGTGTCCTGTGTGGACGGGACCTGGACCCACCTGGTTTTGCAGCTGCACCTGCTGCTGCAGAAGAGGCGTGTGGGACGTGCACCTCTCCCTGCGCCTCGACGTCAAAGTCCCAAACCACGTGGAACTCGTCCTCCACGACGTACGTCTTGCTGTTGATGCTCTCCGAGGTCTGAGAAGAGGCCATGCCGCTAAGTGATGTGTTCGAGCTGTACGTCTTCCTGGAAAATAGAGAAAGGGCAAAATTTCACATTAGACAGTTTAAGCATCAAACGTTAACTCCAATGTAAGTTTTGCAACGTTGCATTGCTACGCTAAACTGCCTATCCTAATGTTTGAGTCCTACGTAAATCAGCCTTTCAAATGTTAAGGTGGGGAGAATTCACAAGTGATCAGCATTTGAGTTTGAGTTAACGTTTGGTGCTTAAACTGTCTATTGCCGAAGTGTGTGGGGCAAAATTTCACATTGTACAAAATGCTGCAAAGAACTCTGCGAGGACACAGTTTGTAGTTGGAATGAATAACACCGAAAACAAGAATGCGGCCCAGGGTCAAGTGCTTAGTACAAATGATGGACAGGTGGAAGATGGAATTCGAAGGTGTTACAATTTTCATTTAAAGTGGTGTGGTCCTGACTGCAAGGGAAAAGAGGCAGGTAGGTTGTCCTCCTTACCTTCTAATTACAAATGTGCATCTCATCCAGGGAAAAGAAGTCAACATTTCCAAAAATTTTACTTCAGGAAAACACAGTACATTTGTTTTTCTATATCTCGGTTTTGGGAGAACTGGTATAAACCCTTCCTGTACTTCTCTTGTTCTTACCGATTCAGGAAGCCAAAAGGTAGAGTCGCGTTGTCGACTGGTGGGGAGAGGCTGGACGGGTAGCTGGGAGCAGCTTTTGAGCTGGGTAGGTTTTCGCACACAAAGTTGGAAACGTCGCAGCGAGGCTCCCGCTTGAGGTCGACGCGACTCCGACTTCGTGATGTTCTCAGTCTGATCACCTGGATCACAATGTTCGGTGAGACTTCTTTCAGAATCAAGGATGTGCAAGCTGAGTGGCCAACAATGTGATCTGGGCGCAGTTTTTTCCCTTCTCAAAAGTGCACTGTTCGGCAACGCCAAAGCAACACTGGGAAAAGACCGAAATCACATAGCAGAGAAGGACAAAACAATTGCAAAATTTTAGAAGGAAAAACTGCAGTCATTTTTACCTGAAACTCATCCTCAGAACAAACGGCCATGTATTCCTCACACAGAGCGATCTCCTTCAGGGTGAAGTTGAACGTGATCTCCAACACTGACTTGATGTCTCTGCAAGGAATGAACGGGAGTGAACACAGACACAGAAACTGCGAACAGAAAGAAACCCTCTTGCATTCGACACAGCATTGTGGAATGTTATCTTCCCTTGCTGTGCTGCTTTTTGAACGAGCAAGAAAAAAAGTTTCGCCAAAAATGACGGAAACCCAAACCGACCGTGGAATTGTTTCCGAACTCTACAGGAGAGCAAATGAAGTACCTGTACACGAGGTCTGTCTCCGCCACTTGCTTTTGCACGTGTGAATACACCAACAAAGTGTCGTCAACTGCAATTCCGAAGCCGCCGACTGATTTACCAATCGCGATGCAGGTAGGTACCCCTTTGAGCGGAATCTCTATCATTTCAAACTGTTTCCCTTCGTCCTGATGTTCATGACGAATACTGGCCGCGTGACCTGAAATAGCCAGTTTGTCAGTTTGGACCGGTTTGAGCTGTTGATGTGTCCTGGGTCCAAATTCAGCATGTGAACTGAAATTCAGCTGTGCGCATGTCTCTCACGACTTAGCACCACCAAACAAGCATGTCATGAAAACATTCTCAGAATGACAGGTCTGTAGCTGACGCTACACTGGGCATTGATCCCTCAGCTTCACATTCGCACACTACGACGAGAAAACAAAACTTTTGACTTGCCAAAGCTCGGTTTTCTTTGCTCTTTTTCCCGTCGCCAAGAAGACAAGCCCTTGAACACTGCACAGCACAAAGAAACTTCACGCGAAAATGAGAAAGACGAGACCTGCGATCCTGGCTCTCATTGGCCGCTGGGTGAGATCCGCCTCCCAGTTACTGTAAACCCTCACCGCACCCTGCACAGCTGACTTGCTTTGTCTCTCTTCCAGAGTGACAATGATGTTTTCTGCAAGCCCAAAAGATAGTAAAATTTGGTCCCTTTAAATGTAAAAAATTTGGAAGGTCAGGACAAGTGGACGGAAACGGAAAGACTCGGGATTCCACAAGCCAGATACACTTGTCAGCATCGCGCGTGATGAATGTCCCGTAATTGGCACGTCATGTGACACTGATCACATTTTTGCCTCCCTCCGAGGTGGACCCCCCCCCCCGCCCCTCAGGCCTCCGGGCCGGGGTTCCCCCCTGTCCATCACGACGACATGTACATGACTCCACAAGGCCCCCCCCCCTTACAGCCGCGCTCGGCCTAAAATTGAAAGTCAATTGCGTTTGAACAGTCACCTCCTTCATCGTACACCAGTTGCTTGACGTTGGCTACTGTGGGGAACTTTGCTGTCTTCTCGTGCCCATCTCGACCAATCTTGAAAACTTCAATGCTGCAAGAGGCTGTAGCTACAAATGCCTGAAAAATAACCCAACAGCTGTTTATTGAGCAGGTCAAATCTGTGTGCAAAAACCAGCAACAACCAATTAGATCTAAAAGCGTTGAACCCACCCAAGGAGGCAAGAGATCTTTGGGCTGACCACCCTGATCCAGATTCAAGGGTCCAACGTTAACACACACAAGAACACAAGACACACGAGTAGACAGTTTCAGCACCAAACGTTATGCTTCGACCTCAGTTTCAAACGGAAGGTTTATGTATGAGCCAAATGTTCAGTAAACTGCTAGTGCTAACGTTTGAGTGGAACGTATGTATAGAGGGAGAATTCAAGGGTGATCACCGTTTGAGGGACTGTCTAGATCTAGATCTACTTGTTGATTCCGACCTGAAGTCTATTCCTCAGCACGTTTCAACTCAAACTCACCTTGTCATGGGTGCAATACAAAGCTGTTGGCTCGTCATCTGTCGGCAAAACATCTTGAGAACCAAAATGATGGTATAGAAGCACTCGAACCATTTCCTCAAATGTTTGTTTTCATTTTGTCTTGTGATCAACTGTAGAACACAGCTTCCTCTTCTTAAAGATGAGGGATTTTTACGCGCTTGCGATAACATATATTTGTCGCACGATGGTTAGGATGAACTTAAATTGGTTCACACATTTGTCCCAACATACGGTTTACCTTGACCCCTTCAAGTGAAGTTGGTGTACTGGTTCCAGGTGCAATGACATCCCCTATGAGTGAGTATACAAGTTTCAAGTATAAGTACAAACAATCTGAGGGACCATTCTTAGAATCTCCAGTTGTAAGAAGACTACAGTCGTGTTCAGTTTTGCTGTTTTGGTCACGGGGGCCAGCAGTGTTCTGACCCCAGTCGGACCCTGAGACTAAAATTTTCTCAGAATAGGGTCTTTTTCCTTAAAAAAGCCTGAAAACTGTGATTTTGAAAAAAAAATAGAAGAAATCTTGGGGGCAAGGCCCCCCCCCCCTGGATCCAGTCGTGAATTCAAGCAAATCTCCGACACCAGCTTTTTTTCGTGTCTCCACAATGTAACAATGGTATATAAACTGTACTGCAAATTCAAACTTGAAATTGAATTTTGGGCAAACTTGTCTGCAATTCAGTATTTCTAAATTTTTAATTCAAACACAATCATGGCAAGGTGCTCTTGTGATTCAAACTTGGTGGGGGGGGGGTTGTGGGGCAGTGAGCTGTAAGTTCATACACCCTCAACACTTGGACAATTTTTGGCATTCTTTTCCATTGAAATAATAGTCAATTCTCAACAGTTGTTTGGGAAATGTTGTGCAACAACATGCACCAGCACCATGCATGCACTTCATGTGTTCTGGTCATGTGATCACACTGGAAACCCATGGCACAGATTGCACAAGTGAGAGACCAAAGAGTCCAAAAAAACCCAGCAAGTTCTGCAGTTCCTGGCCCAGCAGGGACAAAACAGAAAGGGGGAAACAGATGATCTGGCGCCCCACTTTGTATTGCACCCAAAGTCCCCAAACCTGCTACCCCAATGGTCACCCATATTGGTTGCCAAGTGGGGAGACTACAAGTTCCACTGTAAGTATTTGTGGTCACCCACCAACCCCTCAGGTCATGAGTGCCTTTATATACTATGATGATGTATGCTTGATGGCATTTGACAGCATAATTAGCTGTGTCTTATGTGTCCTTGCATGCATATGAACATGATAATTTGTACCAGATGGCAGGTGACATCAAAACAGCATGGCCAAGATCTGCATGATTCATTGAATACCAAAAAACCCAATCCAGGTGAAAAGATTTCATGAAATAATCTTTGTTTTCAAAGAGTCTGCTAATCTGGAATCGTTATCTACATGGTGCATAGACCCCATGAACAATCCATATGCTACCATTTGGCAAAAATCTCTGATGTGCATGGATCATTTGATCATGTAATCCACTGTAATCTGTGTAAATCAGGGCAAACAAGCCTAAGTTTTGTCTCCAGTTCAAGAGCGTAAATATGCATGCAATTCAGATCATCCAGTATAATTTGTTCTCATTCGTGTTCATTTGCCATGTCCCTTCCCTCCAAACCAACAGGAATTTACTCAAAATCTTGTTCAAAAAATCCTGAAATCTGCTTTAATTCCAATGTTTTTCTAATTCAAACTGGCAATTCAATAAAATCCTGAAACCAAAAAAAAAAAAAAAAAAAAAAAATTGAATTCCAGAGATACTTAGAAAATTTGAAGTGTGGATAAATGACAAAAAAAAAAAAAAAAAAACGTGTGGTGCGCTTCGATTTTCCCGGACTCGCGAATCTTCGCTCCTTTGTCATCCTCGCTTGTCTTTGCCAACCACGTACATCTCTACCAGAGATAGCCACTGTCTCCTTTTCGTGGCTGTTTCGTTGATGTGACACGTTATTTAATTTACAGAAAAGAAGCCTGTAACGAACCTGTAATCAGGTGTGGTGAATCCAAGGGAAAGGAAATTAGCAGGAAACCCTGGTCTTTATCAGTCGTTCACCTCTGCAGTGAACATTGTCAGAAACAGTTGAGCGCCTTGGCGCGATAGCGGGATGAAGTTCTCTGCAGCAGCAACTCCTGCCTGCATTCAGGTCCAGACGTGGCTCATGAAGGTCCCTGTTGCAGTCTTCAAGTCTGGTGGCGACTCTTGACATTTGAGTGTTGTGTGTGTGTGTGTGTGTGTGTGGTCAAGGAATGAGAGTTCCACAAAAGCACAGGTGGGTCACGCTTATTCCAAATTGAGGTTTATCCAAATTCAAAACCAAATCTCTATCTCTGGTGTTTCTCTGCAAAAGTCGGGTTGTTCATTTTTTTTTCACTCGGTTTTGTTTGTTCAGACAACTGATGATGCTCTCAGCTCGTGCGTGAACTGCAGTGTGTGCGGTTGGTCCGCAGGCCGAGACTCAATTTTTGAAGTTTGAACCTGGACAGAGCACACCACGGGGAGAACGGAAAAATGTTGAAGAAACAGTGTATTTTTGGCAACAGAAAAATGGAAGGAAAGTTTTGCCTTTTGCCTCCAGGGGCTTAAAGAGCTATTCCAGCTCCAGTATAAAGTGGGATACCCTTAGTGGCAGCAAGCAAAAATAAGACATCTTTGTGCTCATGCGAAGTAAAAACTGGAACTCACACCAAAGGTGGTCTGCCCAAGCCCGTAGTATAGGTGTCCTGTGGTGGCCCACAGTGCCCTGCAGTCTGCCACGGACCTTTTCAATGTTGGTGTGACTTTGTTTCTTGATGATCTTTCCATCATTCCAATGTTTGTGTTGTTGTGGCAATCTCCAGACAGAAACCTTTTGGTTTTCCTTCAATTTTTTGTTACACGTAACAGTCAGAAAATGCCCTACCATACCAACACCTGAGTTGGCAAAAGCTACAATTATGCCAAAACAAAATCCAGAAGAAACTCCAACCACAAAAGAGAAACTTCCAAAAAGTAATGCGGCTGCAATAATTGCCCTACGGGCAAATTATCTCTGGGAAATGAATGAGTGTGCATGGTGTTGCAGGATTCAATACAAGCGGAATTCGGGCACATGCAGGATGTGATGTATGAAACTGTCAGGTGTATGGATTCCACTGACGACCGAGATTTATGACAACATGTTCAAGTCGACAGCAAATAGATATTTGGCTGCTTGTTGTATTCCACGGAATGGAAGTCTCACCGGTCAGGTTCTTTTTGCGCACTGGACTTTTTCCAGAAGTATTCCATCAAAGCGAATGAGTGCAGTTCAGCACCAGACGGAGCATCCTGACAGTGCTGTGGAACAGATGCGATTTTAATGACAAAATGATCGCATCCAGCAAAAAGGGGCCAAAAGGTCCAGACAGGAACTCTGACAGCCAGATTAATAGAAGTTCTGTTAGCAGCCCAAAAGGACAAATTGTTGCAATGTTATCCTCCCATCGCTCCAATAGGTATTGATTGTGTGTCACATAAAACATCGTCTAACCCTGGACAAAGCAACACTACCGCCCTAGGTCCTCTGCATATGCGTTGCAGACTGCAATGCAATTCCACCCTCAGCGTGATGATCTCAGAAAACTGGAGACGAATGTGTCAATTTGATTCAGAAAGATTTCTTGTGTTCTCGACGCCGAGTTCCATTTCATTCTGCCTGTTGCACGTAGGGCAAACATCTGTGAGATGTGTGGGCCACATCGTATTTTCAGTGATGTCTCTTTTGTGGTTTCCAATAATGTATTTGGCCCTCAGATGTAGGTATGGTTGGGTAAATTCCGAGTCGGCCCATTTTGTGCAAGAAGATTTCAGAAATTGAGATAGTACATACAAATCTGCAGTGTGTCGGGTTGTGGGTGCTGGATGGTGGCAGAATCTGCCTCCTGCAGGGCAACCACACTTGGCGTGGATTCGTCGTGGATTTTCATTTGGAGTCTTTTGGCAGTTGAGGTTGAAAATGAAAGTTAAACCTCTGGAATTCTCTAACTTCTAGGAGAATGTTTTCTCACCAGCCAGGACGGATAAGACCAGTGTTATCCCCCCATGAGTATAGCAAGCACTGAATGACTTTGAGGCAGAGATAACTTTGGTTCCGTGATTTGCTTGGTGGGACTTGCCTTCTGCAAAGGTTTTCCACGTTTCGGCAAAGTTTACGACACACAAGATTCTCATCCACTTGTCTTTCTGTCTTGATTCCCTGACGCACCTTTTGGCCCCAAGATCGGGAGTCGTTGAGCAAGTAAAAGTTTTATACGGTCTGATGGACAATTGGCGACAGGAGGGGAGTACATGTGTCTCATTGCGTGTGTCACTCCCATCCTTGGTCCTTACAGAGGTCAGTCAGCGTCGTTAGTGTCGACCCAACCTGTACAGTGATTCGGTGACACATGATCCACTCTGCCGCGTCCAATTGTTTGATTTCCTCTACAAATCCACGAGTGCTGACGTCGGAAGGAACACCGCGTTCTCTGAATAATCCTGTTCAGTTGGGGCCATTTGATCTCTGGCTTGTCCACCCTGCAGAATGCCAAAGTATTCCGGGGAAAGACTTGCCACTCTGCAAACATAAAGATGAAATCTGGCTTTTGGTTGAAAGCGTTTCTCTTTCACATCTGATGTCATGCTAGGGCCTCCAGGCAGATGGAAACAGAAGTCCTTTGCTGATGACGTTTGTGGCTCTCTGACACGTCCATTCCAGGACGTGTTCATTGAGTAACTGGGGCCAATTGTCGCAACCAGGATTCAGTGGAATCTTGTGTGGTCCCTCTGGAACAAAATGTTCAGCATGAGGTTGAGAAAAGCAACCAGTGCAAAAACGCATCTGGATGGTTCTTAGATTTTTCCACTTGTTTTTTATTTGCTGAACATTTTGGCGCAAAAGTTTGCAAAGAAGTCTGAAGTGTTTGTGTATTCAGGGTTTAAATCATTCTATTTCAGGCTACACTTACCTCAAGCTGTGTTTTTGGAGACAGTTTTGCGAGGAAGGTTTGAGTAATTAGATATTGATGTAAATGGCGCAGACAGAGTATGATGGCGCAGGAGACCTGACAGCTCTGAAACCTGGGTGAGATACAAAACACTCAGACACGAGACTCTGACCACACATGGGAACTCCACAGTCTTTTTCTGCCCGTCCACTTTCTGTGTTTTTTTTTACGGCGGGAAGAGGATGCGAGGCCAAAGTTGCCAAGAACCTTTTTTCCTTGCCTGTGATATCCTGAGGTTGAAGACCAAGGCGAGTCTACAGTTCTTGTGCAGGTGCTGTATCATTGACGTTGTTTCCGACGTCACATCTTGTTGGTCTGGTGGTGGTGTGCTTGACACCCTCCTGTCATTCATTCAGCGCCAAGTCACAGGGCCTTGGAAATGGGCTCAGATCCAAGATTTAAAGGGCTTCTAGACTTCAAAATTGGAAGCAAAGAGTCCAGCCTAATTCACACTCTTTGCAAAAAGTCAAACCAAAAATAGGGCCTACTCTCTTGTTCTGATGCGTTGCAGGTGAACTGTTTGCACTTCGCAAGTTGTGCGTGAACAGTCCTGGGTGGAAGGTTGGAGTTTGGTGACAAGACTTGTCTTCAGTGACTTTCCTTGGGAGTCATGTCACCAAGAGTACACCCTCAACAAAATGGCCACATACACTGCCCACTGCAGTTGCTTGGAAAACAAAGAAAGGGGATGAGATTTTGAGACAGATAATTCAGAAAAGAAATCGTGGTGCGTAAGGCCCGACATTGTCACACTGCATCAGAAATGGGGCCCACATCCAGGATTCGAGGCAGTACGCGGGACATGTTGGAGCCAGTTTACTCTTGCTGTGTTGACGCTGTCTGAACGTTTAATATTTCATTGCAATGTGTAGGAAAATGGGACGTGAGGAGGAAAATGAAGTGCATTAGCAGGCTGTTTACAGCTTTGCCCCCGTTGTATTTAATTATTGTCTTTCACACAAAAAGAGGTCAATGTAGTTTCTTCCGGAGAGGCTGCTGGATGTTGGAGGGGGGGGGAGATTCTGCTCGGTTGGCAGAAGCTGCGATAATGAAATTAAAGTCGCGGGTTTTTGCGCCAAGTGAATAGCAAGAGAAATGGGGAGTAATTACACGGTGGTAAGGAATGCAACTGGACAGCGTTGGGACTGGGAACCACGGATGCTTTAGGCGAACAATATTGGTGTTCAGATGGTGAATAGGAAATAGAAGCAGCTACAACTAGAGCTGTCACAGCGAGCAGTCCCAGGCAGTTTCCCTGATGGTGCTTCGGCCCTTCAGTCAGGTTTGGAGATGGCTTGGGCTGCCTTGGATTTAATCCCGCGCTAGATTAGTCCTTGGGACCTAACACGATCTGGAACTACATGTACTTGCAGGTACTGTTGATTACTCTCTGTTCAGCTGGAAATGAGTCACGCTTTTTGATGCCTTGAAGAAAAGAGTTACATCAGATCGACCACGTTTGTTTGGTACTTCTTTTTGTCCACAAACTTTGCGCATTGCAAACAGGAAGTTTAGCTCAGCGCAAAAGGTGTGTTTCCTGATTCTCGTGTCAGATTCAAAGAACAGCAAAACCCCATGCAGACAAAAAGTTCTCTTTTCACGCAAAAATCAAGGCTTTCGTGTATGGCATCTACGATTCTACGATTCCCGCACCAAGAAGGAAACAAGAGAAGATCAGATGTGGAATTGAAATGTTTAGATATTCATAAAGCAACTGCGAGGTCTTATGATAGGGTAATTGGTGCCAAGCTGTATTTATTGGTTTTCCAGTGATGCTTGAGCCCTTTAATCTTTGGAGATCACCATGTTAGAGATGATTCTGATCAAACGTGACACAGTTGTAAATGCATTAGCCCCTGTTGTATGCCTTGGGAAACAAGATACGAAACATGCAGAAATTTGTGATCAGCCAAACAGGGTATGGATGTATCAGTCTCTTTTGCTGACGAGAGGTGGAAGGGTCATCTGTCCCTCCGTGCCTTCCAAGGGAACGATTGTAATTGTACCGCTTTCAGATGAGTTTGCGTTCCTCCCAACAGGGATCTCCTCTTCCAGAATGATAAACAATCTGTTATTGTTGATTCTGGATTCGCAGGTTTCAAGTCGTTGTGCAGTCAAGTGCCTCATTCCCTTTTTCTTATCCGACCTGGAACACAACACGGTTTGTTGAAAGCGCTTCCTCCAGATTCAGTGTTGGCCTCACGTTCATGAATGCCTGTCTGCCTCCCAAATTATCTTCCTCCGTTTCTGTGTTGTATGCATTTAGCATTGCGCCAAATCTGTCAGAACTGAAGCTCTGTGTCGGCAATGGTTCTGTGAGAAAGCAGACGGGAGTATGTATTCCATGTTAGTTTTCCATCTTGATAGTTTGTCACCATCAGCCTCAATGTAAAAACGTCTCTTATCTCAGGTCAGCGGAGGGCAGCATGTCATACTGTGTGCCACGTGTGTGATTCGTCTTGATAGAGAAGCCCGACACCATTCACATCGGATCGTTAACGAATGATTCAGTGCACCTGATCCCTCACAATTGCAACTGACATGGCTGAGTTTAGTACTGGACGACTGCGCCTGGGACACGCACAGGACTACTGAGTACAGCGCGCCACAGCTGCTTTTAGCACCAAAGACCTTTCACCATTGCATGACGCCCACCAATGAGGCTTTGTCTCAGTTTTTGTGAAACCAGAAACCATTAGTCCTCGCGATGATTGTCTTCACCAAGAAAAAACGCCTCCATCTTGGTTTGTTTTTCTGCTTCTTTTTCCTTTCATGGGAAGAGCTATCAATTTTCCCCAGCGAGAAAGATGAGTCTTGGTGGCACAAATCTTGCATTAGCTGCAAACAAAATTGTCACAATTATTGCACAGGTGAATCAATGGTTGGCCTTGGACTTGCTTCGTTCATAGACTATTTACAATCGTGTCTCTGCGAGACGCTTAATGCAGTTCCTACACTTCCGTGTAAATGTTTTATTGAGGTTACTTTGACACGTACGCACACATTTCTTTCCTCAGTAAAATTCCAATTATGGTGCTCACTGGGATTCTTTTGGGCTGCTTGCACTTTTTACCACAATAAGGGGAATAACAATATGGGACACCAAAACAAAAGCTGTTTTTTGTTTTGCAAAAGGAAAGAATCAAGATTCCCCAGGCAAGCACCTGTGAATACGGAATCCTGTTTATGCGCAGTTCGAGAAAGAATCCAGAATTCCACCAGCTCAGAACATGCAAAGGAAAGACGTTGGTTTCCGCCGATGAAATATGGTGCTGATTTT
>JAAUYG010144568.1_pt1 | contig 16078 bp, 14 predicted proteins | sample 7278091 | NCBI WGS metagenome assembly JAAUYG01 (sample SAMN14350201, study PRJNA611818) | marine sediment metagenome | isolation source: surface marine sediment (0.6m) | place: French Polynesia: Moorea | collected 2018-08 | reverse complement strand
GGGGGGGGGGGGGGGGCCCGGCCCCCCCCCCGCCGGCCCCGCCCCCGCGCCCCCCCGGCGGACGACGACCGGACACCCCGCCCCCCCGCCGCACCCCCCCCCACCCCCCCCCCCCCCCCCCCGCCCCCCCGCCCCGCCCCCCCCCGCGCGGGGGCCCCCCCCCCCCCCCAATCAGGCTTATAGTCGACTTTCAACTACTCATCACCGACTGCAAATTGGATTCGGTGGTGTATGCAGGTGTATGCATGGTGATTTAATATGGACCTGTCTTGTTTTGGGCCGAACGATCTACGCCTGACAATTTTTGGGTGCCAAGCCACCGATTCAATTCTGCCAGGAATCACTCAGACCATTTATACTGACTCCGAGCCGCTCAGTCGGATGCCTAACTCATTAATGCCAAGCACCAAGCTGAGAAGCGCAAACATCCCAAGTTTTTATGTCTTTGGTGTGACGCGGTCAGGGATCGAACCCCGGCCTCCCGCACCCAGAGCGAACGCTCTAAAAAGTAGGCTACGCGGTGGCGGTCACCAAGGAGTGTTCCAGAAAAAAGGTCATTGAAGTGAAAACTGTTCTTATGCCATGGGAAAGACAATGTTGGCCACGGTGATTAGTGAGCTTCAGTTCCTTTCTGGCTTAAGATTTTAAAACAACTGGCTCAAGTTTTCAACCCTAGATACACTGTAGCAAAGCCTGGCTGGAGTTGAGGACCTGCCTTGAACGACCTCATTTCTGTCAGAACCAGAACTGGACCTGTCAAGGCTGTCATAACAAGCTTAACTTTTCTGGATGATGATGATATCACAGTTTAACGGCACACCAACACGAAAAGGGTCATACCATGCCAAAATAGGTGATAATGATTGCAACGTCAATCCAAGTGGCTACAGTCTAAGAACTGCACTGTGTGAGAGCATTTGCTATCAGGCCAAGTCTGAACAAAATGTCCGACAAGGCCTGATACCCAGGGTGCGCCACGGGGAGACTGCTCTCATGCACCCCTTAACTTTTCTGGAAAGACTACATTTTTCCTAGTCAGTTGGATGATCTTTCTAGATGGTGTTTACAGCATGCTGATATAAATGTGTGGAAACATTGAACTATATATGGTTGTCAGAACTTCTGACATATAAAATATCCCTTGGGGATTGTTGATCTATCATACTGTTACATGTAGTACTATGTAAAAGCATTTCTTGGGTTCCTGCTCTCTACCTGTCAGCTATAATCTAGCTAAAATGGTTGAGTGTACCTTTAGTTTAAGACCACCTGCCATATTCGTTTTAAGACCACATTACATGTCATGTTGGTCATACTGTGGTCTGTACATCAGGAAATGGCCAATCCTCGGGTTCATCATGTGTGTAAAATTGCATGCATGGATTATTTATATTTAGCCTATAATATCAAAACTGCCATGGATGACGCTGAATCAATGAATGATCTATTTGCCAATATTTTCACCCCACTGGATCAGGACCTGTTCAGAAGACAAATTTTAGACAACAGGTGGTAGTACTTGGTGGCATTGGTCATCAGAGTGTGTCTGGGGAAGGGGTAACGCCAGTGTGTACCTAGGTGATACTAGTAGGGTTACCCTGAAATATGTAGTGACCTGTCCGCAATGTAGGACCCCAAGGCCCAGTACACTACTGTTACTATGGGGTGATAACCCCTACAGCCATTGACATCACGACACACTGATATGTTTGCATATGGCATGTTGTTATGACCTAGGGAGGTGTGTCCTGCATTCTGACCAATCAGAGAGCAGTATTGATGCCAAGCCTCACTCAGGTGATGCATAAACATGGCGTGTTTGGGCTGAGTACAGATGCACATGTATGCCTGTGATGGTGCTTCAGCCGGTTGATTCAGGAAATCCTAGATAACTAACCCAGACCAGGAATGCCAGACTATATAATTTGTGACTCTGACTAGTACAGGCTTGAAATTGGCACACCATACCATGTCCCATTGGTAAGTATAATGTTGATATTTAGGTAGATCTTCTTGCTGGAAATTCGGTTGAGTGTCTGTTGGCATGTTTCCAGGTGAGTGATTTTTTTTCTCCACTTGGTGAATGGATATATAATATACATGAAGCATGATGTCTGGTTTAGTCTACTATTGCAGCTACCTGTAATATACAGGCAGGAGTGATACATGCAGTGACAGTATTGTGCTTAGCCACAAGGAATTTAAGCTTAAAGTTGCTGTGCATCGGACAGCTGATTTGGGACAGTTAAGCACACATGTATATACATTACTTTCTGGATTATACAACTGAGCCACAAGGAATTTGGGCAGAGGACATTTTCTGGTCAAAGTTCTCATCTGACAGCTGACATTGGACTGTTGTGCTTACTGGATACAACTGAGCCACTTTGATCATGCAGGTAGTATTTTGTCCAGAGTGGAAATTTCCATACATAAAGTTTTGATTTGCTGCATCAGATCTTCAACTGCATGTAAATCGTTAGCAGCATGAGGTGTTCTGTTGATAACAATGTTTGCATTTCCTGTCATCTACAAAAGTTAGATTTAAAACCTCTTTTAAAAGGTTACCCCACCATTGGCCATAAAAATATGGTGTTTCGAACCTGGGCTTTCGAAACAAGTGGTCGATCTCTGGAGATGGGTTCAGTGTCCAGTGTATTGGAATGTAGTTCCAGCCAAAAACATACAGTCTTTCAAGACAGGTGATGAAGTGACTGACTTGCCAATGCCAAACAGCAAGAAATTTGTGACATTTTCAGCTTTCATCTGCATTGCCCTGGGCTCTTTTTCATAAAACTTTAAAGACGTCTTTACATAGGCTAACAGGCCTACATAAAGGCGTCTTTATGTTTTATGAATATGTTTTATGAAACAGAGCCCTGGTGGTGTTTGGCCTGGGTTAGCAAACTACAATGTATCATTTGTGCCCAAAAGGTCTAAAAATAGACCATTCCATTTCAAGACAGCTAGGTGCATGTGGTCTCATAATTGTCTTATATATAGGTGGGGTTTTGATGTTGTTAGAACTGTTTTATTCAAGTCTTTGCACAAACCACAATAAAGGCATGTACAGCAACATGAGCAAGGTGAAGCCCCGGGGTGAAGGTTTTTCTTTCCCTTAGCTTCCCTTGGACAATCCTGTAACGTTCATACAGTAATTAGAATATTTGTATGGGGGTGATTGTGGTGGAAATCTTATTATAAAAGCCATCCGTGGTTGTAAGGGGGGGGGGGGGGCACTTTTGACATTGGCTGGTAAATACTTGGGTGAGGATAGGAAATTGTGGCTTAAAAAAGGATGGGTCTGGAAACAGGCATTCATTTCATCTGGGGCAAATTAAGAGATCTTTTCCACTTACGGTAACCTGGTATGTGAATTACTGGTAAATGTGACTGGTATTTCCCCCCGCCAGGTTTTCTGGCTGGTAATAATTGTCTATGTCACTCTTATACAGCAGGCTATCGGATTCTCCTAATTTAGGGTTACACAAGATCAATCATTTATGTAGCACTGAAGGTATGAAGCGCATTTAAACTTTTCATTGCCAAATATGGCTTCAACTTCCTGTTTCTATCTCCAAGTTTAATCTCATTCAATATTTATATTTATACACATACCGGTACATGAGTTGGAGTTGTCAAAGTTAAAGTCTTGAGTTTTAATCTGAGTCCTTAGTCTACTAGTATGCAATTTGTGATTGGTTAAGAATTTGACGAAAATCAAAACTTGAGACTTTTCGGAAACTCCAACCCTGAGTTCTCCTGATTATATGAGTATCAGTGGTAGCCTGTGTTCAGATGTTATTTGTATTTAGTAATTACTGGCAGAGTAACGGGGTATTGCACAGTATGCGTTGAGGTGGATTTTTAGCATGGACCGTGGTCTTCGTTCACTTACAAATAAGTTTTGTACCTGGGTGTTGATCGTTGATGTACGGTACTTCAAAATGTTCCTGCATTACATAGGTACATCACTAGCCATGCTAGCCGCGTCTCTGAATTGGGGGAGGTGTCTGGAGTGCAAACATCCAGCCACTTCTAGAATGTCTGTCCGGAACACAAGCTCTTCATCATCAGCTGGCCTGATAACATTGAGATGGTTCAATCTATAGGCCATGGGGGCAGGCCATTCCTGGGTTTAATGGACCATAAACACCACAGCTCAGCAGGGTTACATTGCTTTCCCCTACTTCTGCTACAGATGTTATATGTACTCTGGATATGGGAAAAGGTGTGGAAATAAATATGATTGGCGATCAGGGAGTCACTGATCAGGCTTTGGCATGTGTGTACCGTATTTATAATACTGTACTATCTCTAATAGAAGCTTGTGTACCAGTGTGGGGATACATGTATGAAATCCGGATTCAGATGAACTTATTTCTCTATATCACATAGGTAAGTAAGTACTCTTTATTTATTAAGTGACGTGCCTATACACATACAGCTAGGGTGTACAGTGACCTCTCTATTTTAAGACCACCCATGGGACCAAGAAAATGTGGTCTTATATTGCAGGTAGTCTTAAAAATAAAGGCCATTTAATACAGAAACTTACCCTTGGGGACCAAATGAAGAGGTCTTATAATCAAAGGTGGTCTTAAAATAGAGGGTTGTAAAATAGAGGGACTACTGTACAATAATCTGATTTTTTAAGGTCCAGCCCTATGGGCTTACAAGTCACCTTGGGATATCATTACAAAATGCAGTACATTGGTTTAGACCAATATACCGTATACAGGCAATAATACAGCTGATCGACTGACCAGCATTCTGCTCAACTGGTAAACTTCTGTTGTGCTTCTGTTTTAATAGGGATAGTGCTTGTATTAGGGTTAGACAGTACTTAGTACTTAGTATGTATGTTATAGTACATGAGTTGCCAGTTGAGTGTTCATAAATTTGATTCCTTTCCCATGGATTCCATTTCCTAGGCTTCTTCCCATCATAGATAGGCACAGTAGGCATCTTACTCCCTTCACATGTTCAATTCCGCTGGCTCTGTGCAAGGTAATAGTAGTGGCATTATTGTTCCGGTGAGGTAAGGTGTGGCAATTATGCCCCCTTCCAATGTCTGTTTGCTTTCCAGATGGTTTAGTGCAAATTTGATGGGGGTTCTTGTTTTTGCTGAAAACAAAAGTAATTGCTCTCACCTTTGGTGGAGGTACTGGAGAGAGGGAGAGCGGGCGGAGTAAATATCAGTAGTAAATAGGTACAGAGCATGAACATTCTCCAGGTAAACAAGACAATTGGAGTGTATTGAATCAGGGCTAACAAAAATTATGTACTTAATTACTGTCAATAGAACACAATAAAATATCTGTGTTAAATCCAGTTATAGTGGTGTATTTTTACCGATGTGGAGCCTTATTAAGGCTCCACATGGGTAAAAAACGAAGTACGACACGGCCACTTTAAAAGTTGTAGAAATCCGACATGGCCTGTTATAAAAACTGTAGAAAATGACATCAAGGTCTTATAAAAAGTGACGTGGGGACATAGGCAAAAATTACAAAGTGACGTGTGACATAGCATTAATTGTTTGGACCCATGTGGAATCCTCCTATTGGGGGTATTACTGTACACCTTGCCCAGGTAGCTGTAGCCTAAGTCCTAAAACATGGTTCTGACATGCAGATTGGGTTCAAAAGGATCTGGACTTCCTTGGAAAGAAGTTTTCCATTTTTGTGCAATATATCAGTAGATCATTGGCCTGGCCCAGACTAGATGTTTCACCATGGTCTATGGTGGACAATACTGTGTCATACTGTCTCATGTAGGATTATGTGGCGTCTCCACGTGTATTTGCCCTAATGGGACACTCCTGCAACAGAATATTGTGCAATGTATAGCTACCACCGTTGTGTGATGATATTGGACAATGAGAGCTATGTATGTGTTATCAGATCATTGTGAGTGGTAGTTTTTGTTGAAGAGGTACAGAGTCTGTTGAAAGCTGAGCTGATAATCATGATAATTAGTTGACATAGACGTCGTCGTTACCGTTTTGTGCCGATTCCAGGGCAATTCCGCCTGCCCATTACAGTGTTTGAGCAGGGTAATAGCAGGAAGCGAATATTTTTTAAGCAGCTAAGCAGAAACAAATTATTCAGTTATCAGTGATAAAATTGAACTACCATACTGTATATCCGGATTACCTTGCCAGATAAAGTACCAAGACACGGCACACCGAGTTTGAGTGAGTTACTTTTCGTTTAAACTTTAATACAATGTAATAATGTTGTCTGTTACCATGAAGTAACAGAGCATGATGTTAAACATGTTGAAAGTGAGTGATACATAGCAGGGGGTCACCATGGTAGCAGTTGTTATGTAAATACATAATACTGAAATCTTTGACATGTTTATAAACCATTCATTAATCATGTGTGTTAAATCTGTTCTTTTGTTTCAGGGCTTTGCTGATATGAGCTGATACAGGCGGAACCTAGGTTTATAACACTCCAGCAGGCAAATCCCTGCAGTGGGACAGCCGCATTAGTCTTAATTTTGGACGCAGCCATCGGCCAGCATGAATTACGTGGGTCGACTGTTGTCGAACGTCAAAGGTTTTTACAAGGAGATCAACTCGGCGACCCTGACAGGAGCCATTGACATCATCATTGTACAGCAGGAAGATGGGACGTACGTTACCTCCCCGTGGCACGTACGCTTCGGCAAACTCGGCGTCATGCGCAGCCGTGAAAAACTGGTAAGACCATTATTTTGTGTTGTTTTAAACATGCTACACTAGGTGATAAAAACTGATTGGTCCCTACAATTCCTTATTGCCCAAATGAGTCAGTCCTGACAACAGACAAGTCTAGAGGTAAAATTCCAGTAAAATCTTCCTTGTTATAAATAATGTTGTGAGGCATCAACATTTTATATTTAGTTGTTACTACCATGATCTTGACTGTAGTTACAGTTAAGACAGTTCATTTTCATGCATATTCATGTTGCCATGCTATCATCAGTCAGTAGGTAATGAGTCATTCCATTTTGGCCTATAAAATGAAGTCACTTCTGATTATTCCGTGCCCAATCGATGATAAGTGCTGCCCTCTGGTGAGATCTATGGCCAGTCACTGACCTCGTGACAGGAAAAGTGGAGTCAAACAAAAATATTGACAAACAGGGCAGGTGTGCTGGAATCTGTACTCGCCTTTCACACAAAGAGATTACTTTGTACTAGGGCCCTTCAAAATCAATACATCAAACATGCTAAAGGTAAATAACATTAAACTTAGGCTTGAATCAAGATGATTAGATACTGGTATTTGTGGGTTAGAGCCTCATTGTGCAGGAATGAAAGAGTTGAGGCATAATATAACTGCATTACTACATATACTACGGTAGCAACTTTTGTTGCAGTGATTTGCAATTCAGTTTGGAAGATTCAGCAACCATACTTCTTTGCATACAGTCCCTTGTTCCCTGGGTATATTGTGGCCGTTGCTGTATATTTGTTGAACATGATAGGTAAAATTTGTCTTAATGCACATTTGCAGGCTTTGGACAAATACTTCAGATACAAAAATACATTTAAATACCCAAAGGTATATGTCACTGTATTCAGTAGTTGGCTCCACGTGACCAAATCTGCAAAAAATATACATATTAGTTCATTGACACAAAAAGTGCCTAAGTCTAAATTTTAGATGTAAGTATATACATGATACAGTTGTACCTGCAGGGTACAGAGAGCAGCCTCCCCGTGGCGCACTCTGGGTATCAGGTCTTGTGGGACAGTTTGTTCAGACTTGGCCTGATAGCGAATGCTCTCGCACAGTGCAGTGCTCTGACTGTAGCGACTTGAATTGACGACTTGAATTGACGTTGCAATCACTACCACCTCTTTTGGCACGGTATGACCCTTTTGGTGTTGATGTGCCGTTAAACTTTGATAACACTCACTCACACCGTCTGTTCCGCCAGAAAAAAATTGGTCGTAAATTGAAAGTGGTCTTCAAATGGAAGGATATTTATATTGAAAATATAAAAAGTGATGTCACTGATGTCTTTTCTCAAAATGGAACATTGCGGAATGCATTCTTAAATGGAGAAATCTTAAATTACATAGACTATTGTGCATGCTGAGTGGAAGGGTTTAAATCACTTCAGACTCTTTTCTGTGGTTATAGAGGGTCACTTGTTATCAGAAGAGTGCACATTTGGCAATGGTGAGATACCAGTAAACAGGTTGTGAAGGTTCAACTAACCTGCTGGTAAAACACAAAGGTAGAAGTATAAGGAGGGTAAGATTGTTGGGTGTTGGGATTTGGCTACTGCTGCTGGCTACATGCCTAAGGCCCACACAGAATAACAGGGTTAGCTAGCCAGGCCTTGTCAGAGATCATTGAACTCCAGATACCCCGCATGGATACCCGTACCTCAGTTTCCTTGACTGTTTCTGGGAGATGCTGTCTGACCTTCCTATTCTCGTGTCTGGCTTCAGTCTGGGAGATCCTCAGATCCCTGTGGCTTTCTTCTCCTTTAGTAGATAGTATGTAGCGTGTACACTGTTCCCTGCCTTTAGAGACCACCCATTCAGCCGATGAAGTATGGTCTTGAATTGAAGGTGGTCTTGAATTGGAGGGATATTTATATGAAAGATATAAAATTGGTCATTTGTGTTACAATAGAAATTGCGGGACCATGTGTAATATCTTCAATCTGGAATAAACTTCAGAGGTTCAGACGGTCTGAGAAGTACACTGGAAACAGTGTAGTTGGAACTAAGTTAATCCGTGATACCCAGTAGGGATGAATATTGATACAGTGGTCCCTGTGATTTAAGACCCCTCTATTTAACAATTCCCTGCATTTTAAGATCAGATATCAGTGACACCACTTGTATATTTTCAGTATAAATATCCCTCTATTTTAAGACCACCTTCAATTTAAGACCATATTTTGCTGGCTGAATGGGCGGTCTTAAATCGCAAGGAGCACTGTAATACATATGTGAAATCATTCCCATTTCTTTTTTATAATTCTTTTGTAACTAGCACGCATATGCGGCTTTCAAGTTAACTTTATATACGGGCATTACATGCTGTGCTTAACATCAGCATACCTCTAGGAGATGCAGTTGTTGTTTCGTCATCTGAAAAAAGAAGTGCACATATGTTAAGTATTATTCAGTAATCTGTATCGTACCAATTGCAGAGATGGACGTAGTCTCTTGGTAAAGACTTGTTATAAACCATGAATACAGGGGTATATAAGCCATTTGTGAGGTGAAATTCTATCATTTTATCATGAATGATCTACACGCCTTGGCACTGATGTCGAACAATGATGTTTTACATTTACATACCCAAGGTGCAGCGGACCCCAGCATCTTCACCATGACCACAGTTGTGACTCCCCCAGCCTCTGTGTGTACACTGGGACAGACTGCTTTCATATCCATTGCAATTCACATCATCCAGAAGAATTGGTCCAGTACCTTGGCCAAAGTGTGCCGAAGAGAAGGCAATGGCAGAACCTGGGTAACCCAGCTGGCGACAGACCACCCTGAGAAAATTAATCACATTGATTATCAATGAATGCAAAACAGGACAGAAGTCAAGTCATCTTTGCAATTCCCTTAACGCTTATTTAAGGTAGAAACCACCAACAGAGTGGGATAAACGTGGTGTTTATTTATACCCAACCCACCTTATGCAGGCATGGTATATTTCTGGTATATGGTAACAAATATGCAGGCATAGTAATTATTTCCTGTATCTGGTACTGGTTATGCAGGCATGGTAAATAATTCCGGTATCTGGTACCAATTATACATGCATGTTAAATATCTCTGGTATCTGGTACCATTTATGGATGCATGGGAAATATCGCCGGTATCTACCAATTATGCAGGCTTGCAAATATCTCCAATATCTGGTACCAATTGTAATAAAGAGTATTTTGAAGCATATGCATACTTTTTATATTAAAAACAAATTTTGCAACTACTTGACCCTTTCCCACTAACTCCATTTTACAAGAAAAAAGGAACAGATAGGGTCCGAAGCAGGGTTTTAAAAATACATACCAGGTAGCATAGGATGCTAAATTTTCCAACGAGAAAATGGAGATATATACTAAGTGTGGTGACAAGAATATAATTTGTATACACATGACCATGACATATACACGGCCTTATCTACCCCAACCACTGAACGTCTATATCAATACCTGGCGTCATTGCTGTCCCAGCCATCATCACAAACAGTACCCCAGTCTCCATTGTAGAAAACTTCGACACGGCCTTCCGTTGATGTGCGACCATTCACGAGCCGAATTTGTCCTAGAATAATATTCACAGATAGCTGGTTGGTGAGATGTTTGATTGCTGAATGTAACATATGTACATATATTAATTAGCCTAATCTGTTGAGCATAGCGTTCTAGTTTTGTCATGCAAATCTGAAACAACACAGTGTGTCTTTCAAAGCCTCCCTGTTTCTTTATTATTTTTAAATAGCACGCATTTACTGGTTTCAAGATAACTTTAAAAGTTATACTGTACTTGACATCAACATACTTCTGGGAAGGGGGGTTGTTGTTACGTCAGCTGAAAGAAAATTGAACACTTGAAATTACATATTTATTCAGTAATTTGCGTATTATCACACGCACAGAAGGAACTGTTTATTTATTTTTTTTTTGCTAAATAGACTTGCTACAAACAGTGTATCAACAGATGCGATTATACATGAACATCTACATATCAATATCGTTCGATACTTATTCATATATAATTTTGCTGGCTTTGATGTTTCAACCTGTTTTAATTGGAGTACTTTTAAGCCAAACAGACGAGCTTTCTCTGGACACAGATTATGAAAAAAATGTTTGTCTGACCCGTGATTTCGTATGTGATGTTGAAACCGCTATAAGCGAAGCTGCCATCTGATGTGAACAGCAAGGAAATATTCTGGCCATAGTAGTGGTAGACTGGAGTGGAAGCAAACGATGAACATAAAGGGCACTATATAAAGAAAGGCCTCCTCTTTTACGTATTGTATGCAAAAACCATCATTTACGTCATGGAAATCAAATTGTAGCTCAACACAGTAACGACACCTTTGATCATGAAAATGATGAAGAAAGTGGTATTAAATGATACATGTACCAGCATTGATATTAATAGGAACGACAATAATAATACTCTGAGCTAGTTACCTGCATGTATATATAAGGTTAAGAACTTTCTTAGTGAGGTTTTTTTTGTTTGTCTTAAAAAATCAAACAAAAAGCTGTATAGAGATACAAATTTCTTTTCATTTAATGTTACACTTACATGTGTATGTATTGCCAATGGCCATCGAGGAATAATTCCAGGTCTGTGTGCTGTCTGTTACACGAAGAAAGTCGCAGCAACGTTCCAGTTGGAAAGCGTTTACACGGAGCAGAAGGACGGTTGTGGCACCATACCTTACAGCCCTGGTAATTCTGCAGGTGAGAGAGTTCCCATAAGATCTTGGATAACCAGGACTGACAAGGTACCCAGTATCGGAAGAAAGGGTGCCGTCCCTGCAAAACTCCACCACTGCAATGATATCAAAAAGAGAGGTCTTGAAATGAGCTTCTTTCTCCATGGTTATATAAATATTGGTCACCGCTGTACTGTGGGCATGTGTCCTGTCAATGTGCTGAGATTGATTACTGGCTTACTGCATGTAACAAACAATAAAAACAAACAAGCAATGAATAACTACATGTGTTTCTCAAATAAAATGTCTGTCATAATATTTAACAGGGGATTACCATCAACTTGACAATGCATTAATATTTGATGTTAGTCTACTTCAACTCTATCTACAGATAAAAATATTACCCTGGTCAAATTACTGCAGTTACTCGCAAGAAAAATGTGGATTATAAAACTTATACCTTCCGGTCGTCGAGGTGGCGTATACGTAGTATATGGTGTCGTTATGTCTGAAAAACAATGCATCTTCTCAGTGACATGCCAAACTTGCATCAGGAATTTCAAGGGCCAGCTGTCTGCGACTCATTCATGGTTTTCCTTTCACCATACAAAATATCATTGAACATTTTATATGAAATGGGACGTTTTACTTTATTATCAAGAACCTACATGTGGACAAACAACAAAATCGTAAATCTCCGTGAATCAAGTGGTTTGTTGCACATGCCTTCACCACCATTTTGGTATGCTGATTCCCTGCTGTGCAGTCCTCATATGTTCTTCTCTGAGATCTATGGACCTGAGACTATATGCTATTTAGAAAGATCCTCAATTCAAACAATTAATGCACAGTCTGAAATTTATATGCCACAACAAAGTGGATATATTTATCAGACGACATTGCCCACTGGAAGTACTTATCAAACGTACCTATTCAATGTGTTACTACTCTCCATAATCGATTATGATATACAATGGTTTATACTGAAGTTAGACAAGTCAATTTATAAATCTACTGGAATGATATACAACGTTGTACGTTGCATACCCGCGTCACAGCTGACGCCAGCATCTTCCTGATGACCACAGTTATGTCTTCGCCAGCCACTATGTCTGCACTGGGACAGGCTGCTTTCATCTCCATCGCAATTCACGTCATCCAGAAGAATCGGTCCCGTACCTTGACCAAAGCGCGCGGAAGAGAAGGCAGTGCCGCCTGGGTAACCCAGCTGGCGACAGACCACCCTGATGGGAAACATAGGACAGAGGCCATCTAGCAAGGTAAAGTTTCGTTACATGTAATGCTCTATGGCTTTGACACTTATGTATGCAGATATTAAGTGATGTCATTGAATGGTAAACACGATAGAGAAGGGAGACAGATATAAGGAGTGATAGAGAAATTGACTTTTTTTGAGGTTTATCTACGAATAGAAACATACAATTTTCTTCTGTTAACCTCTCCAGCAATGTCTATCCTAATACCTGGCATCCCTGTCGTCCCAGCCATCATCACAAACAGTGCCCCATTCTCCGTTGTAGTATATTTCAACACGACCTTCCATCGGTGTGCGGCCATTCACTATTCGAATTTGTCCTAGTATGATATTGATGACAAAAATTCAATACCTCCACTCGACACACGTGCAACAAATGTTAGTCTAATAAAATTCGAACAGTGTTGCTCTCGAGTTTTGTGACAAAAATTAAATACCTCCACTTGATACACTTATAGCAAATGTTAGCCTAATAAAATCCGAACAGTGTTGAGCTCTGGTTTTGTGACAAAATTCAACACCTCCACTTGGCACAGGTACAGCAAGTGTTAACCTAATAAAATCCGAACGGTGTTGCTCTCCAGTTTGAAAACTGAAGCAATTTCACCTTTTCTGAAAGAATCCATATTTCTTTGTTTTCTAAATGATACGCATATGTTATACATACTTCCTGGAGACGGGCTTGTTGTTGTTCCTCCGGCTGAAAAACGCAAGAAAATCATTATTAACTGTAACTGTTACAACTGGACTAATAATTCTGGCTGATTAAACAGCTATTCGTATTTGGATTGTGACATTCTAGTGCATGTAATATCCCATATGCATTATTTCTGCAATTGCTTTGACATACGCACAGCTGTCTGGCAGAAAATTGCGATTCGTCTTTGACTTGTAAATTATTCATTTTTATTTTGCCAAACCAAATTTTACATGCAGAGAAGAGGAGTGTTACTAGTATCTCACCGGTGATTTCGTATGTAATGTTGAAACCGCTTGGAGAGACGCTACCATCAGAAGTGAACCGCAAGAAAATATCTTGGCCTGTGTAGAACTCGACTGCAGGAGAAGAAGACAATTTATATGTCAATTGGAATGCGTTCATTCTCTTAAAGCATCGTGCATATGAAAACCTAATTATTGCATGTAGCAAGGACCTATCCAAGAAGTGTAATGGGAACAATGACAGTGATAAAGTAAATAATGACAAGGTTGGCAATTGCGCAAACAACAAACTCAAGATAAATAACACTACTACTACTACTACTACTACTACTACTACTACTACTACTACTACTACTACTACTACTACTACTACTACTACTACTAAATAATAAATCATCATGACCAATGTTATCATCATCATCATCATCATCATCATCATCATCATCATCATTATTATTATTATTATTATTATTATTATTATTATTATTATTATTATTATTATATTAGCAGCAACAAAAGAAACAATAATGCAGTGGTCATTACAGTATTATCCCGATTCCTTCTTCCATAGAACTTAGGTGTAAAAACATAAAACTGCCATAATACAAATTGCGTTTCATTTAACTTTGTACTTACACATGTATCTAGTGCCTACGGGCACTGGAGAGGAAAATCTCCTTGTTTGATTGCTGTCTGTTACACTGAGAAAGTCGCAGCAAGATTCCAATTGGAAGGCATTTACGCGCAGCATAAGCACAGTTCTAACACCATACATGACTCTCCTGGTAATATTGCAGTTGCGGCCGATCCCATACGAACGGGGATAATCAGGACTCACAATGTAGCCGTAATCGGAGGAAAGGGTTGAGTCCCTACAAAATTCTGCCACTGTAATGATAAAAGAACGGGCACTAAATGACACTGTTTGGCAATGGTTATGGAAATATAGTCGTAATTGTTTAAGACGAACATTGTACAAGGGGAAGCATTTCAAACCAAGCGTTATCCTTCGCTTTAGACTTTAGGGGAATTCAGTTATAAATTATGCATCTGTTATTTTTAGTAACCTATAGTAATTGTTTTCTATGTAATGTAAAAATAGAAGCAATTGAAGTATGCCATCAACATTGAGCATTGAGTGGGGGGAAACTTGTACTATATAGCCACTGACCACGAACACGTATTGATATAATATAGCTGCTCAGCGCAATCTCATCTACATAGAACGTATACTGCACAGCAAGTCGAATTTCACTGTTACATCTCATATGAAAAGTTGCTGGAATTTGAAACTATACGTGGGTTAGAGCATTACCTTGAGGTCGACCAGGCGGAGTTGTTGGCTTTGTCCTATAGTCTGTTGTAAATTCTGAAACCAATCGGTGCCCAATGTGATTGGTGTGAGAATTACAAATGTATGTTTGCAGAAGGGAAATCATATCGTAAGGTTTGATGCTAAACATGTGTGAGCAAGCACACAGTCTATAAAATAATTCTGGCAATAAAATCGCTGAAATTTTATCATTCAATGCAAGCTTTTAAAAAATATCAACAACTCAAGAATCAATACTTTTTTCAACAAACTACATATCTGTGTGACGTCTATGTCATCCCTAATATTCAGAAGTGATGACACACTGGTCGAGACCTTGTATGGGTAGTTACAGGATACAATTACTGTAACCAAGTACTGCTTTGAACTTACGCTAATGAGATATAGTAACTAGAAAACATATCAGGTCATGAATAGTTTGAAGGCAATATATTATAAAAGTTCTGTTCAAATACATTGTATCTTCCCTCAAATCATTGTAAAATGGTTTTGCTTGAGAATGGTAATGATTTTATTCCACCCAAAATTTTGAATTGGATTTCTATGCTCATTAATTGCGAGGTTGACTCACCACTTGATCCAGGGGAACACGTGACACCAGCATCTTCTCCATGGCCACAATTGTGACTTCCCCAACTAAGGGTACCGCAGTCCACTAATCTGTATTCATTGCCTCTACAGCTTACATCATCCAGAAGAATTGGGCCAGTGCCTTGGCCATAGTATGCCAATCCTCGTGCAACGGCAGGTCCTGGATATCCAAGTTCCCGACACACCACCCTAGGATAAAATGTTACCATCCATTGTAGACTCTAAATTATTGGCGTTTGTAAATAACACTTTTCTGACTAGCTCACGACAAGTAAGGCATGGGACACCCTTATAAATTTAAGTTCATGCAGCTCATCCACGTGCAACTGAAAATCTCTCGAAATGAAAGCTTATTTCCCTCTTTAGCTTCAGTTTTACTCTCCATGGATTATTACGGCACTTGGCAAAGCTGCAAATAAAATGAAGATGTAGCCTCACCCTGCGTCAACATCATCCCACCCGTCGTCACATACAGTGCCCCATTCTCCATCATAGAAAACTTCAACT
>JAAUYG010095717.1_pt1 | contig 16084 bp, 12 predicted proteins | sample 7278091 | NCBI WGS metagenome assembly JAAUYG01 (sample SAMN14350201, study PRJNA611818) | marine sediment metagenome | isolation source: surface marine sediment (0.6m) | place: French Polynesia: Moorea | collected 2018-08 | reverse complement strand
TGTCCGTAAGGCCGAACGGCATTCACGTTGTGTTCTCCCCTGACGCGCGTTGCATCGGTGAAGCCTACGTGGAATTCACCAACATAGATGATTGCACAAAGGCTCTGCAGCGAGACAACACGGTGATAGACAAGAGGGTTCTTCGGGTGTCTCCCGTGCTGGAAGGAGATATGGTCGCCCAGCTCAACAACCACAAGGTCAATGATCAGTACATCGTCTCCAGAGCCACTCCAGAAGCACCGGGTCAACCGTGTGACGTCATCATGTCCAATGTCCCGTTCAAGGCCACCATGCTTGATGTCAGCCAATTCTTGCAAGGCACGGCTTTCATTCCGGAGTCCATTCTCTTTGAGGTCGATCAACAAGGCAACGCCATGGGCAACGCAAAAGTGACCTTCATCAACTCTCAGGCAGCACACCGAGCCCTGCTCACTCTGCTAAGGAAGGAGTTCCACGGGCGTGTCATCAAGTTCAAGGTCGTCTAAAAGCATTTACAGCTTCGAATACTGTGCTCAGGTAAAATGGATATCACAAGGAATTCTTCCAGTCTGGTCATGTTCCAGGGCGAAGCATTTGCAAATGTGCATCAGCAAGAGAATTTGCAGAGGGAGTTTCTCTCTGTCGGTGCTTCCAACTTTTTTGTTAGCAGACGAACATTTGGAAAAGGAATTTGACACTGTTTGCACACTTTATTCGGCACCTCTTAGAGCCACCCTGAACATTGGAACATTGTGGAGATGTTGGAATTCGGAATGGACTTTGGCACGCCAGGGTGATTTAGGCCACCATTTTTGTAAGTTTGGAAAACAACGACTGCTTACTGCTTGTACGTCTGGTTTTACACTGAAGGTTCATTTTCAAGAGAAAACAACAAAACGGGAAGCACGAAAAACTTTGCTGCTGGTTGCTCTGTGACTTTCTGAAAGTGACGAAACTTTGTGTTGGAAGTTCTCGTGGGATGAGTGCTGCGTTGTTTGCAGACAGTACATGTTGGCGTGCACCGTTCTGTTAAGAGAAGTTGGGAAACATCTAAAGCACGTGCCCAATTTACGGTACGCAGACACAAACGCCGGTGGCAGCGCAAATTGTGAACACCTCGTCCCGCTGCAGGGTTTCTTTTCAAGTTTCAAAACCAGCGTGTTCGCGTTTTGTCTTTTTGGTCCCAATCAGTTGTGTGTGCAGTGTCGGAGTCGCTGATTTAGACATCAAAAAAAAAATGGCTCAAAGACTTGCGGTTCAAACCATTTTTAGGCCGCGACGAAGTCGGGACGGCCTTATGGAGTCATGTACGTGTCATCGTGGTGAATCTCCCCCACCCCCCTCTGGGCTGACCTCCGACCTCCCCCCACACACGACTGGCCTCCCCACACAGCTGACCCCCTGGCCCGGCATTACATTGTCACGTGACGGACGGTAGGGGCGCTCGGCCTTTGCGCTGACGAAGCGTTCTTGTTCATAAAGAAGTGTGCACTCGAGAAATCTTGTACAGGTTGTTGTCTGGTTATTTCTCCCTCATCACAATAGGATTTGCTGCAAAAACAGACAGTTGTAACAAAACTTGCAGAAAAGGATCAATCATTCGTCAATTTTTTTGTGTGCGATTTTTTATTCAGTTCAAGTTTGGTTCTTTTCTTCAAACTGCAAGACTATCTGATTGTGCGCTGTCAAATGTGCAATGTGTCATCCTGGGTTCCAGCAATTTTGGATGCACCAGATCTCTGTAAGAATGCCCTTGAAATCTCGAGATGGCTGGACAGAATAAAGAATGGTAGAAGACAAAATGTGAAGCTAAAAACGTTCTTACTGAGACGACAGATGACCGTTGTGGCGTTTTCACTGGGCATCCCTCATGAATGGCACGCCTAAGTGTCTCAAAAATGTCAAAATAATACATACACCCCTCTCCCACAACCTGCCAGCAGTTTGTGCCAATCCCTGGGATTGCCGAGCGGGGTGTCATTTGATGCACAGAGCCATGTAGTCAAAACATCAAGCCGACTTTTGTTCCTGCCATATATCTCAGGTACAGATGAGACACAGACACCCCCCTCCTTTCTGATGGGGGATGCCATCTGACAACGCAACCCCGGTACAATACAGACAGCTTCAGATCGCAAGTGCTGCAGGAAGCATCTTTTTGTGCGGAAATGTTCGCACCGAGGAGAAAAACAGCTCACTGCCATTGCCATCATACATGGAATTGCCAACACTGGAGGAATTCGTTCACAGTCGGTGTCACGTCGGACACTGGGACGAGATACCATGCAAAGATGACAAGACTCGTGTCGAGACATTCACAACGTTTTGGTGTCTTCGCAAAAACGCCCCAACACCCCATCTTGTCGTTGCAGGTGTTTCGTTGTGAAAGCTACAGTGATCAAACTGTTTGAAACGTTCATGTATCCTTCCAAAACATTCCTTGGGCCATTGGCGCATGCGGCCCTGGCCAAGCAATTACAGTCAAGGAGTCGGTTGTTGGGTTGGGTTGTTGGTCAAAATGCAGTTTGACCACCAAAAGACAAAAACTTGAAAGATCCAAAGCATTGCAAAGCGATTTGTTGCTCCACATGCTCCTGCAATTTTTGGTTGCAATGGATAAACCTGCGTCTGAAGTTCTTTCTCTGGCTGAACAGCAAAAAGCAATTGAAACCGGCGATGCAAAAAGTCGGTGCTTTATGGGTTCTGTCAAAGGATTGGTGCCTGATATCTTATCACCGAGATTTCCTGTTGTGCCTTCCTGGACGACGAGAACCGACTTTGGAAATGCCACACTGACTCAAGAAATGAACTGAGTTCAAGCGAGCAATTTTGCAGCAGGAATGTCAGAAGTGAATCACTTTTTCAACATTTTCAGTTTTCAGATGGTACAAGTCTTTTTGTGTTCACAATGCAGCAAACAGCATAAAAGCAAGGAAGTTTCTCTGGATGGACATTTTTTTGTTTGGTTGCCAGCATACCGTAAATAAGCACAAGTTTGGCTTGCACTGAAACTGTAATTTGTTGGAAAACTTTTCGCACCAGATGCCTGTTGTCAAGAGCTCTCGAATTGGAGTTTGCGACTTGTCCAAGATAAGTCGTGTACTTTTTTTGTCGCGTTTTTTTTCCATTGCCGATTGGAAAAAGCTTTTTGGACGGTGGAGATGAGATGCGATTCAGTTCAAAAGCATCTTTACAGAGACGGGAGAATTGCAACTGTTCAGAATGTTTTGTCCGAGAACAAGTTGCTTGACACAGCCTCCTTATGTGGATGTATTCAAGTACTGGAAATGCTAAGTGACCTCGGTGCCCACTGATGGTCATTGCCTGGTTTCTAAGTGGCTTCATTGCTTTGGCTGCATGTTTGTCTGAGTTTGGTAACCAAATGGTTGTGCTGTTCTCTCGAGAAAAACCCGGTTGCGAGTGCAGAACTGTGTTTGTAGAATTCGTGCATGTTTCTTAGCTTGTCATTCTGATGGGGTTCTCATCCGTCACTTCCAATTCAGTTCAATCCCGCCTCGATTTCCTGCTTTAGCACTGGAATTACACAAAAGGCGCAGCTGCATAAGCAATGCTTCAAGGTGTCGATAATTTAGTGGTCAGCCAGCTCGTTAACGAGGTGTCAATCCGCATAAAACCTGGAAATTATTCGAATGACATCGACCAGTCCTGCAGAGTTAGATCATGCTACCAGCCTTTGCTGTTTCTTCGGGCAACGTCGTGCCAACTGGTTTTGTTTGATGCAGCTCGGGTGGGTGATCCATTTGTCTTTTTTCACGTCAAGGCGTTGTGCATGTGTTTGCGAGTCGGATGATATGAAATGTGGTTGGCCAACCGAAGAAGAGGAAGGAGATAAGGTCGCAGGCAACGTTCAACGTTCTGTTGTGCTGAAGGCTGGTTCGAGTCTTGGAGACAATTTTGTCGGATCATTGCATAAAGTTTGAAAGACGCGGTGTCGCCAATGTGCGGCACAATATGTGCTGGCAGGGAAGGACAACAGCAGCACGGTTTCTTATTTTTCCACGAAAGTGCATACAACTGTACACACTGTTCTTTCCGACGTACGCAACGAATTGTTAGGCCACTGGCAAGAATTGCCTAATACATCACATTTGTACATTTTATTCACACTGTTTCATACAGTGAAAATGGCTATGATATTGTTTACTTTCAGATCTGTCCTATCAAAAACACAAATAGTTCAGTTGCACACAGGTATCACGTGCACCTAGAGCTGTGTGCCTGAGCCCATGCAATAGTGTTTTCGCCAGTGAGCCATTGAAAGAACGAAGCTGCACCGAGCTACAGAGCAAATCAATTTTTCTTTTGACCTTTGCAAATCATTCTTCTGCCTGCCAGTCAGTTCTCCCTGTATGATTTTTAGCTAGTACAATGCGAAGTCAACGAGCACCAACTTTGAACATCTATACAAACTGTACTTACTCAAGGTCCGAACAATGCAACAATGGACCCGCAATATCACACCGCATCTAAAGGTTTTCCCAACAAAAAAATAACATGAGAATTGCCTACGTGTAATCACTTGATCTGCAGTTTAGGACACCCGTGCAGGCTACAAACAAGACTGATAACCTAAGGTCAATACAATATCCAACGCAGCACAGACAGTCTGTCCAGAGATCAGCCCTGCTTGTCGACACAGGAATCGTCCATGCACGGACTGAATGGGAAGACCCGACAGAACAGGTCCTGTCACGACTAGACAGCAATCGCACATCGCTGCAATATTCACCGTTATCTATCACGAAATGCCTTGGCAAGCATATCAATGGTTACTGGAGGCTTTTTTGAAGACCCATTTCTCCAAAATGATTTGTTGTCTATCTCAGAACTCATTGACGATAATGCCGTGAAGTATTGCATACTTCACAGTTCAGTTCTCACTTCTTGCGAGTCATCACTTGTTCAAGGTATTCAAATGGAAGAACTGATAGCTCGTGTGGTGGTCCTTCCAAACTCCACTGGCACGTACACTCGCCCTCTAGGAAGCGTGTTTCCATTTGCATGAAGATGACATCTACACAATTGTTCGAAGACAGTTCTGGTATCAAAGGAAATGTAACCAAGTCTGATCATGATGCTCTTGAAATGGGATCACTTTGTCATAGCACTCGATAGAATAATTATTTCCATAATTGCTGTCCCAAAATGTTTCTCCACCGGCAGAATACATGACGCAGAATTGCAGCTTGCTGCCAACTGCAAAGTAATGCGGTATGTTGATGGTGAATGAAAACCGGTCTGTGGGGCCGTCGTTGGAGTTGGCCACGTAAGACGCGTGCATGTCGTCGAAAGTCAACCAGTTGTTCACAGTATAGCGCACCAGAACCTGGAATGAAAAAAAGAAAACTCGTTTGTGAAACAGCAAGCAGTCGGATTTAAAAACACGAAGTTGACAAGTATTCTGACTCCGCGCAAAGGCCGCGCGTGCTCCATCGCATCACACGATCGGGTCATGTCGCGAGGGGGGGGGTTGCAGCTGATGAGGTCGGTATCGAGGGGGGGGGGGGGGTCCAGGATTGGGTGGGCGGTCCGGCTTGGGGTCCCCAACGACGACGACACGTCCATGACTACACAAGGCCGCCTAAAAATAAACGATCGGAAAACGCATCAAACCTAAACATTAATTTTGTCTAGACGGTATTTGTCAGCTACAGTACAGCTGTGTTGTCAGCTGCATATTAACGCTTGAAGAATGTTCTAGTGTTTGTTTTATCTTTTGGCCGCACAACTGAAAGCGGAGTGGAGTCAATTCACAGAGCCCTTTTCGACTGCACTGCAAATTTCCGCGTGCCAATTTGCGCGAAAGTGCTTGTCTAGAGTGCCATTTTGCTGACGGGAGAATTGCACTTGTTTCATTCAGTTCGGGACGAACGCCAATTGAAGTCTGGTGTGGATAAACCTTGAGCAGGAGTGATCTGGATTCACAAGTTGACACAGATCTCTGGAAAGAAATGCGTCCTCTTGGCTGTCGATTACAATCGAAATTTGGACAGCTGGGACAACTGATCCACTCGATTTACGGTGTTCAAAGAGAAAGGACAACATGCGAATCTTTTCCAAAAAATGTGTTGTTTCATTTCGTTCGATTCTGCGATGATACTACATTGATACTTTGTTTACCACTCATTTTCAAGGAGAGCTTGTGGTGATATTTGTGGAACACTTGAAAAGATATTATCTTCATTGTTTTGCTTTTTTATCACGTCTACTTTTTTTTTTTTGACCAACGGTTTGACCGGCAAATGCTAAAATGCAGCACGTAATAAGGATGAAAATGAATGTTGGCACCAAAACTTCGGCTTCAGATGAACTTCCGGTAAATGCTTTCTGGTGAGTTTTCAGTGCAATACTGAATAGGAGTCAGTGTAGTCATTGGTCTCATGTGGAAAAACGCCCAAAAAGTGCTGCTGCTGGTCGTGCGACCCCCATGGGCTGCTTCTTTCAGGCACCCTCCCCAACACAAAGGACATGAACTGACTACCAAATAACTGCGTTCTTTTGTGCTAAGCGTACTTGTTCGAAGTCGGCTGTGTCCACAACCAGTGTCTGGAGAACGGGAAGACGACTCAAAAAACACAGTGAGCAAACAGCAGATGCGCCAACTCCACTCTTGCGAGCGAACTGCCAATTGGCTGCATGGATAAAAGAACCTGACGCCTTTTCAAAATTGTGTTTCTGAGCAAAAGCATTCCAAGTACACTTCTGTGTGTGTTGTCTGAATTACTGGGAACCAAGTATTGGCTTGGCATTGATAAGGCACGGACTCTCAGCCGGGAGTTCCCGAGTCTGAATGTGCAACACCTTCCTTGGCAAGAAAGCTTCAGTGTTGGCTCGAGTTGAATGGGAAAGTGGCTTGGATCAAAATAGTGACACCAAATGCCAAAGCATCAGCGCACCGCAGCGACAAGGGGGCTTATCAGCGAAGACATCTGTCAGTCAGCAGGCTACAGACTGACAAGTGTAACGCTGACTCAGCGTTTCCGTTAAAGTCCAGCTTGGTTGTGGGGGGGGGGGGTCCGGCCCAAAGGGGGGTGGGGGTCTCAGATGGGGATCCCCCACAACGATGACAAAGAATAAATTGAATAAATTTAACAGTGTCCCATCCTTCAAAACAAAACAGGAAACGTACCTTTTTGTGGTAGGAGATGTTTGCTACTCGCACGGACCCTGTTACTAGCATGTCGGTGTCGTCGACCAGACAGTTCTCCAGAACGACCTTCTGATCTGCAACTCTCTGCAGGAAATTTGAAGCTCCACCGGGTTGTGCAAAACAGGCTGTCAAGTATCGACTGCCCGCGACGAAATTAATTTGTCCGTCACTGTCAGGTACAACCTGTGAAGAAGCAAGAACGAGTCGGGCAAAGGAAACCTTCACTTGGGTGCAAGTGCAGTCATTCGTTACTCAGGGCGACGGTCAGATTCCTGTTTTGTTGACCTGAAAATTCTGACACGCTCCGAGCGGGCAGTGAATCAATGCAACAATTGACACTTCGTTATTGATGTAGTCTGCAAGGATATGGCTCACAGAGCACATGACCGAGTAGAATTGGGCAGACTTGAAATGGGAACAAATGTAGGTTTGACGCACAAGTGGAAGAGTTTTTTGGAGGGTGGGGAGGCTCTCAGGCCAGTCAGTGGCTTGCCCAGAGGGGGTCAGTGGTTGACCACCCTGTCAACAACCTGAACGTCACGCATTGACCAGGCTCCCACACAATAAACATCGCTGGCCGTTGACTCTTTCAAGTTCTCTCTCTCAGCCTCTTGACACAGGAAGGGAACAAGTTTGCGGTCAACGAGTGCTGTGCATCATAAAAAACGACACCGCATTGCAAGTCAATGCGACGTCTAGGAAATTTTAGCTCCTGAATGATTGTCCAAGGTGATGCAATTGTGAGGTGAATTGCGCCACAATCGTAACATTTTACTTCTCACCTTCAATGTTACGGCACCACAAGGCATCACTTACAGTGTGATACATCAACCCGCGATATTTGTTGTCTGCAAAAAGTGTACGTGTTTACCTGGAGATCTCTTAGTGCTGTTGCTGGTATTTTTGGAGGCGCTTCCAAGTTCAATATGTGCCTCACTGATTCCAAGTCCAGTCCCAGAGCGTCGGCAAATCTCACCACTTTTTTCCGACTTGGTGTTCCGGGCGGAGTTTTGTTCGATTTCAGAGAGGTACTTCTCTTGATTGGTGGTTGTGTCTTGAGAAAGTCAAACTCCCTGTCTTCAAACGAGGAGCCCTCGAAGGTAGAATAGTCCGCTGGAAGCTTGTGACCTTCAAAGATGCTGCTCGCAGTCTGTGGTTCCTGATCTGGATCTGCCTCCGGGCTTGGCGGAGGGTCGGGTAGCCCTGCAACTGAATCGGTCATATCCATGTCAAGAACGAGGGGCTTGATTGACTGCGCACTCTTCACGCCGTCAATTCTAATGTCCTTGAAAGCGTCCGAGAGTTCAGGAGAAGGCTCCTTTTCGTCACGATCAAATGTGCAGAGACTACTGCCCGCTTCGTCAAATAGTTCGTCCCCACTCGTGCTCGCAGAGTTATCGTGCGCGGTAGAGTTACGTGATTCAAGGTCAGATCCCTCCCCTACGTCAGTCATGTTCGTGTAGTCTTCTGAAAAGTTTGTGTCGGTACTTTCCGTTTCGGACATGTTGCTCGTTTTGCGTTCGTTTCGGGGTCCTTGACCCTCCGACAAGCTTGCCGATGCAGCTTCATTTTCTACTGGAGCTGGAGTTACCCCAGACTCTCTACTACTTCCAGCTCGGCTGTCTATTTTCGTCTGTCTCTCACCTGAACCTACGAACTGCTGCAGAGTGTTTTGTTGTTGAGGCTGCTGTTGTTCCATGTCTCCTTGCTTCTTGTTCTTGCTCCACACCAGTTTCGGGTAGTAGTACTTGTGGTGATAATTCAGGTCTGTTGTTCCACTTTCAAAGCTGAGATTCTTTGGTAAAACACGGTTTTTGTTTTCATCGGTTTGCTGTGCATCAGCTTGCTGCATCATTCACGGTCACCCTCCGGTTGGCAATGACGACTTGATCGGGTCTATGGCGCTTGCTGACTGAAGACATGGTTATACAAACGCTGGTAAATAAACCGGCGAATCCCTGTGTCAATCAGGGTCGAACTGCGTCCTTCACCTGTTTATGAGTTCTAAATTTTTCGGTAAATATTTTCTTTTGACCTTCGTTTTGTTTGTATTTCATTGTGACAACAGATATCAGTCCGCACGTAAAAATATAGTGCAACAGCCACAGGCATAAAACCATTCAGTATCTTCAAAGATCACTCAACTACTGAGTTTAATACTTTACATTTAGTCCTCTTTAAACTAATCAGTAAATCCTTTTCAGTTAAGCGTGAAAATAAAAGATTTACGCCAGTGTCAGACAGATCTGACCAGGTCATGTGATCAGGCTGGTTTGCAGACGACGTGCACTACTTTTCTCCACTTGTTTGTGGCCAACGCCGATCACTTTGATCAGCTGCAACTGTATTTGAAGTTGTATATCGGTCTTTTACTTTTTGTACAACTGAAAACTTAGTGAAGATGAATCCAAACACGAGGATTCACCTTCAACCAGCAGCAACTCAATGAAGCTAAATTCCCAGGCATCTAAACACGATATCGAAAACGAGACTGTCACAACAAGGTGCACGTGGCAAGGAAAACGTGTCGATATTCATGTTTGCTTCCACAAATGGAATTTTTTTTCCAAGCTTACCTTCCGTTTTGGAGACAGACATTCCACACGTCCAAGAAAATGTGCCATTTGTCCGCCCACACCTGTGTGAGTGTTGCGATTTGCAAAGAGTGTGCAAGTGTAAAGCTAAATTCGCTGTCATTTGTTTTCCTGCTTCTCAATTCCGGGAACCCGCAGCTTACAGCTGAATTTAATGAAGCTGGTGTGGATCGGCTTTTCTGCGAGTTTATTATCACCACGCCCTGCATTCGCAGATCTTGCTTCATCTCAGCAACACTGATAACCGAAATCCATCGCAGTCACAAAGGAGAACATGTTGCAAGTTTATTTTGCAAATGCCACCACACAAAACACCTGTCATCACGAGACCCGATTGCACAGCAGAAACTATATACCCTGCTCAGTTTGAGAAATGCACAAAAGTCAAGTGTGCGCGTTCTCCCGAGACACGAAAAACATCTCCAAGGTCAGCGACTGGCATCAAAAGTTCAGTCCAATCACGTTGTACACGCGTTTCAAGCAGTACACAGTTCATGAACACGAGAATTCCTTTTGTAAGTACTTGGATAAATGCGCAGAAGAGGTACTACCACTAAGATGAGTCTTCGATGACAAGTCTCGTGTTGGTGTACAACTGTCCAATGATCACCTGTGAAAAGAATGTTCATTGTAAGCTTCGTCTTTGTCGACATTTTGTGGCCTGAACTGATTATCATTGAAGTCAATGGGAATGAGTCTCACTGCTCAACATTTCATCAAAATTTGCATGTTCTGTTGGTAAAATTTATCCTTGGAAGTTTGGGGGGGCAGGATTATCCAAAAAAAAACACTAGGATTGAGAACCACAGGGACAGACACAGAAGATACCACTGGACAAACAAGTCAGTTTCGCTTCTGTACTGGAATAAAATTGGGGGAGGGGAAGTCTGAATTCAAAACATTTTTGAACTTTGAAGATCATCAAGTATGCGTGTGACACCCCTGCAGTGTCGTGTCGTCAGATGGCATTCTTATCCCCATGGATCTCTTGCTTCCTCACACGTAGATGCATCACCCCCAAAAAGGGATGAAAAGCAAACTTAGCAGTATCAACAAGGGTTCTTGTCAGCGTGGAGTCAATGCACCCATCCATGCCAGAGTTGAGTGGTCGCATGATTAACGCATGATTGGGCAGGGTCAAGGTGTTGGGGGGGGACTGGTGCAGTGGCAATGACGGCAGGACGGCAGCGTAACTCAGATAGGCCTCTCTGCTTCAAAGCGCGCGGCCTAAAAATGATGACACCTCTCTTGTCTTCTTTTTGTGGTCAGGAGGGAGAGAGTTGCACAACTCTCCATCCAGCTGCTGTTTACGTTCAGTTTTGAGTTCCAGAGGGAGCTTTTGGCACAAAAGAAACTTACTGAGCCCAAGTTGGTTTTGGTGTTGGGGTGTTGTTGTTGGTAAAAATATCATGATCTGGGGAGACATTGAACGTGGGATCGCTACACGCCCCCCCCCCAACCTTTCCAATGAGTGCAGCACCGCCCCTTAAACCTACGGTTCATAACCATTCAGTCGCTAGCTTTCCATCACAAGGTTTCGCATTTGGTAAAATGAGGCTCCAGTGAGAATCACTATCTTATTTTTGGTAGGCATGGGGAAAAACAGGTACAGGTGAGATACCTGTTTGCCATCTCAGGAAAAAGGGGGGGGGCGTCATCTGGCAACGGCTATTTCTACACCTGTGTGTATGTCTCACACCAGAAGGCAAAACCCTCAACCATCCCGGCGAACAACAAAAATAGCAATTCTTCCCTGGGAGTCGCAACTTTCACAATTTTCAGTCACAAATTTGCACAAGAAAGCAAAACACAACACTTGCGAACCTGTCGTTTGATAACCGCTAAGTTTTCTTCTGCCGTTTTCACCAACGACTGGATTTCCATTGGGTTGATTTCTGATTTGTGTTCTCGGAAACCGTCGCGAATCCTGCGCAGGGCGTATGTCCTTCAAGCAGAAAACAAGTGCGCTAAGTCAGCGTAAAGGCCGAGAGCCATCCCCCATCACGTGACGGGCTGGGGTCTGGTGGTGGGGTGGGGCGACGAACACTGCCTTGTATGACAGTCCGAACGAAGCCTGCAACAATGCAAGGCCTTCGGAAAAAACTTGCGTATCAATTCCATCAACTGTGTGCTTGATGTTAGATGTGTGGCAATTAGCATTGCTTTTCAGAGTTGTGTTATTCCACGTCTCGTCCTTTTTCAGATCCAGGATGCTTTTGGCTGTGAAAGGCATGCCCTGAACTGGACGAATAAGTTTCTTTGGGTGCTTTGGGTCCTTTCCCGGGGCGGCCGGTCCTTGTCGGAAGGAAGTCCCCGCGATGGCGACGACACCTGCACCGACTCCTAAAAAGCTCCGCGCGGCCTATAAAGGAGTAGATCTAACTGTTACTGCAGGGCCGGGAAGGGAGAAGGGATTGATTCCACACGGATTTGGCACTTTCCGACCACACTTCCAGGCTTTTGGTGATATATATAATATTAAATATAGATCTGAGTTGGGGGGCTAGGGCCAGATTTGCTAGTGCCAGATCTGCACACACACACAAAAAAATCACTGCTGCAATTCACTGGCGCACTTATAGATCGAAACCAAACCTAAAATTATACGCAGCAAACTTCTGACTCTCTCTCAGCATGGTTTTATACAGATTCAAAACTTGCACTTTGCTAACTATGGGCGCTGCCATGTTTCGAGTTTTCCGGTCTTTACAATAAAGAGTTCCAGAGGTGCCAATTAGGTGCTCTGTTTTGGTGCGACTTCTCAGTTTTTTGCTTTTTTTTCTTTTGTATGTGTGTGTGTGTTTTTTTCTGTCCCCCCCTTGAGTCCGTTCTTCAGCTTAGATCTAGATTTACATGGGATTATTATTGGAAGAAGTAAGATTGTATCAGACTTCAAGCGACAAATCTTTTTTTGTTTGATCTAAAAGGACCAGCAGTTCCTCACAATATGGGAAATCCCCTCAGTTTCGCTCCAAAAATATAAGAAGAGATTTCGTGGGGAATACCATCAGAAACTACAAGGGAAGGAAACTTGGAGTTGTATCAAATAACCAGCTTTTAAATAAGTTCCTGAAGCAGACAGTTGACAGGCTCTTAAAAGGGAGGACAATCACGCAAGACCGTCAAAGATTTTGGTTTTCTCTATTCGCTTGTTGAGGAACAAATGTGAGTGATATATATATATTTCTGTCTGCATTGACAACTGGCAACAGTTTTAAGTTTCTTTTCTAGGACTGACACACTTGACCGTTTTATAGTTTTATGTTTGTTGCTTCTGACCATAAGTTTTGGTTCTGTTCAGATCCCAACAACTTTTGTTGCAGAAGGAAAAATTCGTGCATTATGAGTGCAGACAGTGAAAGTCGCAAGAGACTCCGACCGTGGTTGGAAGCCAAAATAAACAGTGGGACCATTCCTGGTCTGTACTGGCTCAATGAAGAAAAGAACATGTTCCGAATTCCTTGGAAACATGCTGGCAAGCAGGACTGGACACCAGACCAGAGTTTACTTTTCATGGTAAGTGTCAGTGTAACTTTTGACCTCTGTTATCTCACCAGTCACCAGAACGATTTCGAGATGACGGCGAAGGTAGAAAACTTGGAAGTTCATCATCCATGTTGTTTTGGAGATCTTGGTGGAAAACAACACAGAATCTGAATACCACTAACAGGTTTCATCTGTTTCAGGAGTGGGCGAAGCATACAGGGCGGTACCGGGAAGGAGTGGACGATCGCGATTACGCTACGTGGAAAACGCGACTGAGATGCGCGTTCAACAAAGCCCAAGACATTCAGGAAGTAAAAGATCTCACTGATCTCGATGCAGTCGAACCCTACCGCGTCTACAAACTTCTTCCCAAGAAACGTAAGCAGAGATATTTTTCTTTGTTATTTTCAACGCCTTGACGGCAGTGAATAATTGATAATTTCCTTGAAAACTGTTGGGACGGATTTTCCCCCTTGCAGAGACCAAGAGGTTGGTTGGTTTGGCTGAGATTCCTGTGCAACCGAAGCAAGAACCTCTTGATCTGGAGACCTACGTGCGGCAGGTTAGTTTTGCTCAATTTTCGGAGATTTCAGCGTGGCACTTTTTTGCCAAACTTCAAATTGGAAAACATCAGGAAGTGCAAAAACAAAAAAACACACACACACATGAAAAAACAAAAACAAACAAAGTTGAAAAAAGGTTATCTCAGCTTTGCTGACATCCACAGTTTCGAGTTCCTGAAGTAGCCTTTATCTTGTTGTGTCCTTTCTTTATTTCTTGCAGAATGACTTGAATCCCGTGTTACCACAGATGGTGGCGCAACTGGCCAAAGATGAAGGTACGTGAACAATACTGACAAACGTTACGCTGAATTGGACCTGAAAATGCTTTTGACTCTGAGCCTTCAAAGTTCCTGAACTCTACCTCACATTCATCAATTGTTAATTTGAAAAAAAAAATGTGCTCCTTTCAACTTTGAATAACGCTTGCTTAGGACAAGGAAGGAAGAGAAATTTACAGTGGAATTCAGATGAATGTTGCTTGAATTCCACATTTAGGAAAAAACCTTGTGTTGTCTCGACCCCCTTCCACTGCAACAACATTCCATCTTCACACATACAGATGCATGTTCATGCATATGCTATTGTTGAGAGATGTTTTCCCTTGAGATCCTGTATGTTTGAACCTCAGGGATGGGCAGGTTTGTTTTTGACGAGAATCGAAACCACAACTCCATGCATCCAAAACACAGTTGAGCATTTGTCAGTGAAAAGACGTCAACTTTGTGCTTTTCTGTGAGTGCGAATTAAATGGAACCCTTTTCACCTGTCTGTTTACTTTGTATGTTTACAAGGCTAATCGCACTTCTGAGAAGTGTGCTTAGGTCTTTAGTGTGTGCTTGTTTACAGTTAACAGTGCAGGCGTAAAAACATGTCCTGTCTGTTGTCTCACTGTTGTGAAGCGCTGCAACACGTTACGATGCTGCCAAACGAACTGTAGTAAAGCGATGTCTGGTCCTTTCCTTGTTCCCTTACTTCAGTGTGCATCATTAACTGCCATGCTATTCGCATCTTATGAGAGTGAGTATTCTGTACTCAGTACGTGTTCTGCAAGTATCGCAAGGTACAAGCAAGAGAAGCAAGTTCAGTTAGATGTTGTATTAACACATCTGATCTGTACAAGAGTTGCTTCACAAGTGCAGAGTTGCACCCTTGCTCACTAGATGTTGCTTTACTGTGCCATCCAATCATAAGTTGCAAGGATCGAGAGGTGTCACAACAGTGTGCCTCGTCTACATACCTGCTCAGCATAACAAATCAGGCTGTACTTTCTTTTCACATGCATCTTGCTTCGGAAGCATGCCAAGAAAAGCAACTAATCACAAATCAATCCTTTTGGCACTAACCTGCCACAAATAGCGAGTGTCGGGCTCAAGGGCTTCCATGGGTATGTATTTCCGGGCACCAGTAAGTTCCACAAAATCTGAAGGCCTCGGAGTGCCAAACTGCCAGAGTTTTACCCTGCAGAAAAAATGGCAAATAAATTTTGTGTTTCAGAGCAGTCACATTCTCATCACCTGATTCGCAAGTCACTGCTGACCAGGGAGGTGGACATAACTTCTGGTTTTGCGGAGATTTTTTTTTTTTTTTTCAAAAAACCCCCCCCAAAAACAAGGGAAACAAACCTGTACAGGTCCGAAGCACCTGGATATTCAGGCCACTGCAATTCCTCCAAGAGATGTGAGTTTGTTTGTCCATTTGGAGGAGAGACTGGGTCCATGAGTTCCTGAACACGGACGGTCTGGACCAGCGAGGAGGGATGCCCGCAGTCATCCTCCACTCTCCACGTCCTCGTGAAGGTGATTCCGCATTCAAATTGAGGCACAGAATCAGAGAAAGTGAGCGTCATCGTCCTGTTGCACGGGTGCGAGAGCAAACCTGGGGAAAGTTCCAAGAACAGGTTCTGAACTGAACAAACAGGCAGGTGTCTTGTTTTTTATGCATGAAAGTTGAAATCCTGGGGAAATATCAAAGCCTCGGACATCGGACTGGGTCACCCATTGTTTGAGTGCGTTCGTTTTCTTCTCTGAATCGCGATGCGTAACCTTCCTCAACTGCAAACAGTCCCTTGCGGTGCAAAATAGAGACAAAACATGTCACTTTACCTTGTTCGATGAGCTCTGAGACTGAGACATCTTCATCTTCATCCGGTCCACATGCAACGAACTTCACGGTGGGAAGGTTGATCTCAGGTGGCACAGGGTTCGTGAATTGGATTCTCTGCAAAACAAAAACAAGTTGCAAGAGAAAATAACTAACTGTCGGGTTGCAGAACTCTTGATGTCAGAAAAGAG